>Ga0326728_10000634_pt1 | contig 135087 bp, 102 predicted proteins | sample MB3enrmetagenome_FD_207602 | JGI IMG/M metagenome (GOLD analysis project Ga0326728, IMG submission 207602) | Lab enriched peat soil microbial communities from McLean, Ithaca, NY, United States - MB31MN | ecosystem: Environmental > Terrestrial > Soil > Wetlands > Peat | place: USA: New York...
TTTTCCTGACATGAAAGTATACCGTGGCGATGAGATCCCGGAAAAGAGTGATTATATGAGCGTGTTGTATGCGAGGCGCTGAAAATGGCAACAAAAAAGAACGCCCTGGCACCGAAAGTCTGGTTTGTGGGTGCCGGCCCCGGTGACCCCGGGCTTATCACGGTCTTGGGACATGACCTGGTGAAAAATGCCGATGTCCTGATCTATGCCGGGTCGCTGGTCAACCCGGTGCTTGTCGATGCCTCGCGGGCTTTGTTAAAACTTGACAGCTGGGGGATGCACCTCGACGAGATGATCGAAGCGATGGTGCAGCATGCAGAGGCCGGGGAAAAAGTGGTCCGGCTCCACTCGGGCGACCCGTCGCTCTACGGTGCGATCGTCGAGCAGATCGAAGAACTCGAAAAGCGTGGCGTGGAGATCGGGATCGTGCCCGGTGTATCGTCCCTTTTTGCCGCGGCAGCGGCGCTCGGGACCCAGCTGACCCTCAAGGGAGTCTCGGAGTCTGTTATTATCACCCGGCCGGCAGGAAAAACACTCGGCAAAGACCAGATCGAGGCATTCTCGCGTTTTAACACTACCATGGTGATCTTCCTTGGCACGGAAAAACTTGCGGAGATCACCGGAAAACTCGCCTGTCCCCCGGAAACTCCTGCCGCCGTGGTCTACCATGCGTCGTGGCCGGACCAGAAGATCGTCCGGGGCACGGTAGCCGATATCGCCGCCCGGGCGAATGTAGCCGGCATCGAACACACGGCACTCCTTCTTATCGGCGACGTCGTGGGCTCTGAAAAGAAGGGGCATATCAAATCCTATCTCTATTCATGACCGACACCGTGGTGATCGCACTGCCCCGGTTTCTCCGGGACGCAAAACGGATTGCAGAATTTCTGGGAGCGGACGTTCTTGAATACCGGGCCGGGTGCTTTGCCGGCATTTTCCCCCGGGCCCGCCGGATAGTCGCGCTGATGTCCATGGGGATCGTGATACGCGGCATTGCTCCGCATCTCACCGACAAGTGGACGGATCCGGCAGTAGTTGTAGTCACCCCGGACTTTCGCTACGCGATCCCGCTTATCGGGGGCCACCACGGCGCAAACGAACTTGCAGGGGAACTGGCCGGGCTCGGTCTTGTCCCGGTGATTTCCACGGCAACAGAGGCAACCGGCCGGGATTCCGTGGAAGCCATTGCCGGCCGATCCGACTGCGGTATTGTCAACCGCGATTCGACACGTGCGGTCAATGCCGGGATACTGGACGGGACCACAAAGATCTATCCCATCCCGGGCCCCGGGATCGTGATTGCCGGCCCTGACGTGTCAATACTTGTGCACCGCGGCGAGTATGCGGTCGGGATCGGCTGCCGCAGAGGGGTGACTGCCAGTGAGGTTGCCGCAGCCGTCCGTGCAGCTCTTGCGCATGCCAAAATCGCACAGGAGGAAGTAATGATTTTTGCCACGACAACAAAAAAATGCAATGAAACTGGCCTTTGCGATGCAATTACCGCAATTCCTGCCAATTTAATATTCCTTGACGATGACACTATTAATGCACAGACCCCCCCCACACCGTCGAGTGCAAAAAAGATCGGCCTTGTCGGGGTAGCAGAGCCGTGTGCGCTTGCGGTTTCAAAACACCGGGAACTGGTCATGAGAAAGAAAGTTTTTGGGAAGGTGACTATTGCCATCGCCCGCTGAAAGCCCGTCAAACGGCCTCTGGATTGTCGGGATCGGCCCCGGGCGCCGGGAATACATGACCGGCCGGGCGATTGACGTAATCTCCCGTGCAGAATATGTCATCGGTAACGACAGTTACCTCGAGCCGCTCCAGCCGCTGCTCACCGGCAAACAGGTAATACGGAGCTCGATGGGAAAGGAGGTCGAGCGGGCGCAGAAAGCCATCGGGCTCGCACGATCCCATACGGTTGCCATCGTCTCCGGGGGGGACGCCGGTGTCTATGGGATGGCAGGCATCGTTCTCGAGGTGCTCGAACATTCGGGTGCAGATATCCCGGTGGAGATCGTCCCGGGCGTGACCGCTGCAAACGCTGCCGCATCGCGTGTCGGCTCCCCCCTCTCCGGGGATTTTGCCGTCATCAGTCTCTCGGACCTTCTTACACCGCTTGAGGTGATCGAAAAGAGGCTCGATGCGGTCTTCTCGGTCGGGATCCCGGTCGTGATCTATAACCCCCGCAGCCACGGCCGGCCACACAATTTATCACTGGCAATCGGGCATGCACGAAAATACTACCCGGCCACGGTACCGGTAGCCGTGATAAAAAATGCCCTCCGCGAGGGTGAGTCCGATCCTGTCGTGACGACGCTGGGGGAGATCGAAAGCGTCATCGATCAGATCGACATGCATACAACGGTCATCATCGGCGGGAGCGAGAGCAGGATAGGGAGGATGGGTAAGAATGCCAAAGGAATCATCACGCCACGGGGATACCAGCACAAGTACCTATATTGATCCGGGCGCAACCACGCCGGAGGCGTACGAGATCTCAAAGACCTCGCGTACGCTCGCACGAAAGATGGTAGGAAACGAAACGCCTGACGACCGGGTGCGCCAGCGATGCTCGGTCGCGGTCGGTGACTTTGCGATGGCGGACCTGATGCGGTTCAACGAGGGTCCCGTCTCTGCCACGATCCGGGCGCTCAAAAACAAAGCCCCGATCATCACCGATATCCGCATGGTGCAGGTGGGTATCCAGAAGAAAGGGCACGGATCGGAGATCCTCTGCGCACTTGACTTCGGCGGAGACATTGCCCGTGAGCGGGGGATCACGCGAAGTTCCGCTGGTTTTCTGGCGCTTCGTGACCGGCTGGGCGGTTCAGTTGTCGTTATAGGAAACGCCCCGTCTGCCCTTCTGACGGTCTGCAATATGATCAGGGACAACTGCCGCCCGGCGGTCGTAATCGGAACACCGGTCGGTTTTGTCAACGCGGCGGAATCAAAAGCTGTTCTGCGATCCATCGGCATCCCCTCCATTTCGACGGAAGGGACACGGGGGGGCACTCCTGTGGCGGTCGCGGCTGTCAATGAATGCATCACCATGCTGATCGAGGAATCCGCGTCATGAGGGATCCGGTCACCGGTTTTGGATATCCCGCAAGCTGGCAGCAGAAGGTCACCGATCCACAGGAGCTCGACCTTGTCGGGCAGGGTTTTGCCGTACTGACCGCATCGGGTACCATCCTCCGGCGCGGGTATACGACCGGGACCACAGCCGCTGCTGCCTGCAAGGCGGCAATCCTCTCGCTCTCCCATGACGTGTCCCGGGTCACCGTACGGCTCCCCTGCGACCTGGTGGCTGCCGGGATACCGGTAGAGGCACATGCCGGACATGCATCGTGCAGGAAATATGCCGGAGACTATCCCGCGGATGTCACGGCAGGCATCGAGTTTCTGGCAGAAGCCGTTGCCACCCCCGAGGGACTCACGCTCGTACCGGGACCGGGGATCGGGCATTTTTCCCGGGACACCCCCCGGTACCGGAAGGGTGCACCGGCGATCAGCGAAGCGCCGCTGGCCTGCATCCTCGCGGCGATGCAGGAGGCCCTTGACGTTACCGGTCTTTCCGGAGTCACGGTTACACTCTCGATCCCTGAGGGGGCCCGTGTCGCACAAAAGACCCTCAACCCCCGGGTCGGCGTCACAGGGGGGATCTCCGTACTCGGGACTACCGGGCTTGTTGAACCCTGGGACGACCATCTCGGTGAATCGATCCGGGCACGTCTCTCCGGCACGAAGAACGTCGTCCTTACGACCGGCCGGGTCGGGCTCCGGTATTCACGCCTGCTCTTTCCTGACCGGGAAGTCGTGCTCGCTGGCGGCCGGATCGGGGAGGCCCTGTCCGCGGCGCAGGGTGACGTGATCCTCTGCGGGCTTCCCGCCCTGATCTTAAAATATATCGAGCCCCATATCCTTGAAGGGACTGGATATGCGACTGTGGAAGAACTGGCCGCCTCACCGGCATTTTTTCCGGTCGCGGCGCCGGTGCTTGCAGCATTCAGGAAAAAATATCCCCGGGTAAGGGTGGTCCTCGTGAACCGGGACGGAAAGATTATCGAGGAGAGCCCATGAAGATCGTAGGCGTCGGGTGCGGGCCGGGCATGCTCACGGAGCAGGCGGCGCAGATCATCAGGGCAGCACATTTGATCTACGGTTCCAGCCGCGCCATCGAAATGGCGAAAAAACTGATCCCGGAGAACTGCACCGTGCGATCCATCAGCGATTACCGGAACCTCTCGCAGCTGCCGGACAACGCGGTCATCCTCTCGACCGGCGACCCGATGCTCGCAGGCCTCGGGTACCTGCCCGGAGAAGTGGTGCCCGGCATCTCGTCCCTCCAGGTCGCCGCCGCCCGGCTTCACTTCTCCCTCTCCCGGGTTGCCGTAATTGTCGCCCACGGGAGTTGCCACGAGAAGGCAATGCAGGAGACGGTCGATGAGCTCGGGCGCGAAAAGATTGTTTTTCTCATTGCGGACCCTAAATTTGATGTGCCGGAACTGTACCGGCGGCTGGGAGCGAGGGGGCTTTCGGTCCCGGTCAGGATCGCAGTCTGCGAAGACCTCGGGTACTCCCACGAGAAGATTTTAACCGGCGACCTGCTTGCCCCGCCCCTGCCGGATGCGGATCTCTATTCGCTCGTCATCGGGCAATTCTAAAAAATTGCCGTCAACACCAGCCCGACCAATGTTTTCTTTTCCGGCCCGGTACCTCGCTGCAGAGGGAAGGGTGTCGGGCGGCGTCACACGGGATGATGACCACCCGCGTTCTGGTGGTGCTCAAATATCCGCCCAGCAACGTTCACGCCAGCCTCAGGGGGATACAGTACTATTCGTTGTGTTTACCATTGTCGTTGTATTGGATGTAAGGGGCAGGGTGGGAAGAGGCGTAAGCACAGGAGTCGGGGTTGGTGTCGGGGTTGCGAGCGAAAGCTGCAGATCAATTATCCCTGATGGTGCGGTTGTCGATACCGTTTTTACCGTTTTGCCGTCATCGTAGACGATGACTTTCAGTTCGTCACCCGAACCATCCGTCTTCTGGATGGATACAGCAACCGTCCCGTCAGCGGTGGGGATATTATAGAAGCGGTCGCCGGTATCAGTTACATCCTGCTGCGTATTCGGTGTTCCAACCCAGCCGGTGTAGTTCCTGTCGTACGCGATCTCGACCCAGACACCTGTTTGCGGGATGAGCACCTGTGTTATTTGCGGCACCGGTATCGTAGTTACTGCTACAACAGTCACAACCGGGGTCGGTGTTGGTGTCGGCTCCGGTGTCGGCACCGTCGTCACTGTAGTAGGCAGTGGCGTCGCCACCGTCGGGACGACGGTAGTTTTATGCAGGTTTTTCATGACTATAAATCCCCCGGCTGCGACCACAAGGATCACGATTATGATAACTGCGGCAACAAGGATCCCTGAACGTATTTTCCGTGGCGCTGCAGGTACCGGGGGCTGGAGTGGGACTTCCGGTGCGGCGGGTTCCAGTTCTTCACCGAACTCCGGGGTGCCGTCAGTAGCCGGCGGCGTTTCAGTGGGAGGAGCCACCGGGGGGACCGGTTCGGGTTCAGGCACTGCCGGCGCAGCTTCCGTGCGGGGCACCGGGTCCTCGCTCCGGGATCCTATCGAGTGGATAAGCTGCTCAACGGTCCAGCCCGTATGGTCATCCGGACCCGGAACGGCCGCCGGGGCCGTGGCAATATGCCCGGGCGCGGCGGAAGCTGCCATCTCATTTCCCGGGACAACAACCGTGGTCCTGCACCGGTTGCAGAATGTCGATCCGGGGGGGAGGCGGTTCCCGCACCGGTAGCAGAAAATGCCTTCGGATAGCGGCGGAATCCCGACAGGCTTGGGGGCAGATGGCTGGTGTCCATCCTGATCTTTTATGGGGCGGGCAGTTTCGATCTTCTTTTTTTCACCGGAATCAACGGTATGTTCCTGACGGGACTGCCCGGGGACCTGCACACCCATCGCCATATCCACCGGTGACGATACTGATCCCGAAACATATTTTTTCAGGGCTTTTTCCCATTCATCAGCCTCGCTCCCGTGCTCGCCGGCAGTCTGCCGGTCAAAGGTGAGAACCATCTGCCGGACATCGCCGGTTTTATTGACAATCGTGAGCGTGATAACCTGTTCGCGGCCGGCATTTTCACCCGATTTGACGTCTTTTATCGTGGCAAGCGGAATAGTTTTCCTGGGGAGAAGACCTTTGATCTTGTCTATCAGGATAATCCGTTTGCTGGTAAGTACCCCCTCAAACACTACCGATTTAATACGAACCATCTGCGCCCGGGCGAGCACCTTCTCGTCACTACCTAATTCCGCATCGTCCATTCTGCAGCACCATCCCTCTGTTTTCTGCGTTGGATGTCTGTCGAGAAAAAGATATGGTGATTATGGAGTATAAGAACACGAGATTATAACCAACCGGCATGGGAAGCTTTTTGTTGCACCTGCGGGACGTTTAAACAGTCAGCATCAACAGGTCACGACGGTATCATTTTCGTTAAGTCCGGTTAATGCGACACCACCCTGTTTCGGTATGTTTAAGGAGATCTAATCAAAATTAAATTGATCGTTTGAGGGAGATTATGACCTGGATTTCACGGTGGCTGGACACTACATCACAACGAAACAGGGATATTTTCATCATTTGTTTCGGGTTGCTTCTGGTTGTTATCATATACCTGCTTTACAAATTCGGGTTTACCGGATCGGTATTTTAACCTTTTTGCTTTTTGTTCTGTCGGATTGTCGCGACGACATTGTCTTATTCTGCCGGTTGTGATCGATCATGAAAATAAAAAATGGCATCGTGCACTCCACTGATTACTTTTTTTCGTACTTCCCCACCCGGCATAACTGAATACACGGGCTATATTTCCAAAGCGAGCAATCCGCTCCTTTGCAAGGGATAAGAGCGGTATTAAAGTTTTGCGGGTTTTTCATCATTGCCGGTATTGAGTACTGCACCACAGGGATTCTTCCATGATGCTTTTTGTATCAGGTCAGGGAAAATACCCAGCCGGGCGGGGTGAAACTAATCCGGCAGCAGCATCTTACATTCCGGAAAAACCGATCCTCAAATGGAAAGCTAAATAATTTATGGTGTATATAAGCAGATTATCATGTGGTCCAGCCTCATATTACTTGCGTTCCTGATCATAGCTGTTGTCCTGATCGCGGGATGCAGTTCAATTTCGAAGACATCAAATTCTTCAGCGTCCCTCACTACTCCCGCCACGTCATTACCTACAACGATCCCTACGTTGACGTCGGGAGGAACCTGTCAGGATGGGTTTACTTGGTGTAACGGTCACTGCGTAGAGCTCTCCTTGGACATAGGTAATTGTGGAGCCTGTGGAAATTCCTGCCCTTCCGGACAATCGTGCGTCAACGGAACCTGTGGTTGCAAGGCGGGAAAAACTCTCTGTAATGGAGATTGCAGTGATTTGAATACCGATACAAACAACTGTGGATCGTGCGGGGTTGCCTGTACAGCGGGACAGTATTGTCAATATGGAGAATGTTTGTGTTCATCGGGTACGACAAACTGCAATGGAACCTGTACCAGTACCCAGAGCGATTCCAACAACTGTGGATCGTGCGGGAATCAATGCTCAGTGGGACAGATCTGTACCAGCGGCCAATGCGCCGAACCCACAGTCCCTATCACATCTGTTTCGACGACACCTGCTGGCAGCTCAGTCCCCGTCACGACTGTTTCCACCACTCCTCAGACCTATTCAATACCAATTGTTAGTGGCATCTCACCGTCATCCGGCCCGGCAACTGGCGGCACAATAGTGACTATCACCGGGTCCGGCTTTACTGGAGCGACCGAAGTAGACTTTAGTAGCGCAAAGGCGACCTCGTATACAGTTAACAGCGCTACGCAGATTACCGCAACCGCCCCGCCAGAAACCGGACCTGTCGTAGCCGTAATAGTTTTCACACCCGGTGGCACATCCGCGACTTCAGCGACCGATATTTTTACCTATACCGCAGCCACAACAACAGCCCCGACCGTTACCAGCATCTCACCAAACTGGGGCCCGACACCATACGCCCCTTGGTCCAGCCATGTGATCATCACCGGTACCGGCTTTACCGGAGCGACCAATGTTTACTTTGGCGGCATACCTACATACTCTTATATAGTGAACAGCGCTACACAGGTTATCGCGGACATCCCGATGCATGCAGCCGGAATCGTTGATGTCACGGTTGTTACACCCGGTGGCACATCTGCGACTTCCCCCGCCGACCAATTCACTTATACCGCACCTCCGGTTGTCACCGGTATTTCACCGTCATCCGGCCCGACAACTGGCGGCACTGTCATAACCATTACCGGGTCACACTTTACTGGGGCGGATTTTGTAGACATTGGCAGCCCAGGCGCAACTTCATTTACGGTTGTTAGCGATACCAAGGTCATCGCGACCACCGAGGCCCATACTGCCGGAACCGTTGACGTTATAGTTGCAGTCAATCAGATTTTTTCCGCGATTTCCTCAGTCGACCAGTTTACCTATAAATGACCGGATCAGACCAGCCTCAACAGGCCAGTCCTAATCATAAGTATTTTCTTCGACATGACCAGAAGAAACGCCAACAGAAACGCGATATGAGCCTTTCTTAGTCACGACGGAGGGAATCAATCCGGCAGCATCATCTTACAATCCGGACAGAATTACCACGGGATCGCGCTCCATGCCTGCTTGCCTTTCTTTGTGGTTTTGATGTGTGCGCAAAGCATGGTTTCATGACCATTGGGGCATTGCCGGGAAGTTGACTTCACAAAAAGGATATTGTTTTTCAGGAAATGAAAAAACTCTTTTATGAACGAGGAACCTACATTCATTTAAGGTGGAATTATTATGAGTTCTCAAAAGTCGTCAACTTCGATTTCAAAAACCCAGTTCAGCTACCTGTTCTTTATCGCAGGCCTGATCCTGCTCATCATACCGGAACTTAACGGCCTGGACTTCCTGCCCTCCGATATCCGGCAGTATTTCTCCATATTCTTTTACCCGGGAATAGTCTGCGTCCTGATCGGGTACCTGCTGAGATGAACCGGGCGGACCGGAAAAACCAGGAAGGGAATTATACTTTTGAGCCCCCGATAACGGGAGGAATTGCTGTATAAACAGGATGAAATCTACAGGTCCGGGGAAAACGGCATCGCAAAAAAATTTCCTGCCTGTTATATCTTTACCGCGGCCTTATCCTGTGGCTCCGGTTTTTTCTCGATCCTGATCTCGCACTGGCGGTCGCCGGTGCACATGGTGCGCACGAACCGGGCCGTGTAGTTCTTATTCAGGAGCGGAACCGCAGTGAGCGTGAGCGCCATGCACCGGGAAAACGTGTGCTCGTGATCGGTCGCGAGCGTATGGCCGTGGATCAGGAACGGACAGCGCTTGATCAGTACGGTCGCACCGTCATTCTCGAGCCCGATCGTTTCACCCCCGTACTCCGGCCCGAAGAGGATGACGGTTGCGATCTGGAAGCTCCGTGCGATCTCCTGCGCGTTCCGGGCGGGAAGCGAGCAGTCATGGACGACATCCTGAACCATACGGGCCAGCTCCATCCAGATCTCCTGTTCCAGCGCATCGTATTTTTCCCCGAGCGCCTCGCGGAATGCGATATCATACAGCGCGGGAAGCGTCGCAGCGCACGCTGCGGCAAATCTCCACCGCACCGCCTCGGGAATATCTTTTAAATCCGGCATATTCTTTCCTGATAGGATGTTTGGGAAACGGGGTCATATCAATGTGGTGATGGGGGCAGGATCTCCCGGTGGGATCTCTCTTCAGGTGGCAGTTTCTGATATCTTTTAAAAAAACGGATACCAGAGAGCGTTCCGTGGCAGATCATTTCCGGAAACGGCCTGATGTCCACCCCATTTTAAGGGGTCGCAGCGTGACCGCTCTGATGCATATTTTAGGCTCTGCAGAAATCCTCAAAATATCTCTCTTAACGCTCTTGGGGGCGTCGGCAAGTGTTGCCTCCGCCCCCGCACGCTTGTGGCATCCCCCATAGAGCGATAACTCCCCCAGAAGGTAATACGACATCATCGCACTGCGCAGGGGCGGTTCGGGGGGACAGGCACTGTCCCCTCTGTCAATAGGTGCTTTGTAATTTGTAAAAAAACTAAGGAATTCTCCAGAGCCATTTTTTATTCTTTTAAAAGGGGTATTTTAAGAAAATACCTGGTTTGCTGCCATTTCTCCGCAGGCTTGGTCATCGTTTCCCGGGGAACCGGAAAACGGGACCGGGAAATCCGGAACCGGAGGGTGATTCAAGCCTGAATCCGGGAATCCCCGGCTCCCGAATCATACGTATTGCGACTGCCCCGCGAGCCTTCAGATTCTTCCAGCGAGATATCCATGTACCAGTCTCTGCTTTACTCTACGAGCCGGTAACCGCTTCTCTCCTTCCGGATAAACCCCTCCTTCTCCAGCGCCGCAAGGATCCGGCGCACCCGTTCCGGGTCCTCCCGCAGATGATCTATGATCGCTTTTTCCCGGGCAGAGGAGATCCCGATCAAGAACTTCAGGATCATGCCACGGATCCTCCGGTCCGATCCTGCAAACGGTGCATGCTTCACATACGCGGTGCTCTTCCGGTTCGGGTTGGGGATGCTCTTCTTGAGTTCTGTCCCGAGGTCCATGAGCGCCCAGTACCAGACCCGGGGTTTGTCCCGGTCGAGCGCCCGTTCCGCAAGCGGCAGGATCTCCTTATCTGTCACCGTATCCGCATCGGGAAAAAAGAAATGGATGAAGACCCGGCGTATATTGGTTTCAATAAATACTACCGGCAGGTTAAACGCAAATGCACAGATGGACGACGCGGTCGCCGGGCCGATGCCGGGGAATGTTGCGAGCACCTGGGGATCGCAGGGTACCGTCCCTCCAGAGTCGTGCACGATTTTTTCCGCGCATTTTTTCAGCGAGATTGCCCGCCGGTTGTAGCCCATCCCCTGCCAGGCTGCGATCACTTCGCACTGCGGGGCCCGGGCGAGCGCCTCAACGTCGGGGAATGCGGCGATGAACACCGGGTATTTTACCGCGACCCGTTCCACCTGTGTCTGCTGGAGCATAATCTCGGAGATGAGGATCCGGTACGGGTCGTCCGTGTGGCGCCAGAGCATGTCGTGCCTGCCGTGGCGCTCGTAGAATACACGTACCTGCCCGCGGAATTCGGCGATGGCCTCATTGGTCGGGTTACCGGGAGAATCTGGCAGCTCGATCCCGGTAAGCAGCACCTGCGTGGTTTTTTTCATGATATTGCCGGCAGGCATGTATTGCCTTACCGGTTCTCTTCCGGAGGGTTCATAAGAATTGGGATTGCTGCATCCATTACAGGATATTCCCTGTGAACTATCAGAACCGGGTCTTTTATTGATTTTTACTGGAAAAAAGGATCAAAAGAATCGGTTCTGTAGAAATCCTAAAATGAGATTTGGAAGTACGCTCTTGGGGAGCTAACGCCCCCGCCGCTTTGGCACCCCCCGGTTGCGATAGTGCCTTACCTGCACCCGAAAGAGGGAAGAATGGTTGTTTCTTGTGCAGGCAATACAAAGGCATCACATGCGCCCCCGCCTCCAGCGGGGGACAAGGTTGGCGCAAAGGGGGCGATTATATCTTATGAAATATGATTTCTCCAGAGCCAAAAAATCAAAAAAACGGTGCGATGATACGACCGGTCACCGGTGTTACGTCCGCCTGAACATCTCGTCGAGTTTTGCCCGGGAGAACCGGACCATGGTCGGCCGGCCGTGCGGGCAGGTGAAGGGGTTCTGCGTTGAGCGGAGCTGGTCGGCAATCCGCTGGCATTGTTCGTGCGTGCAGACGGTGCCGGCTTTTATTGCGCCCCGGCAGGCGATGATCCGGGTTATCCGTTCGCGGTCGCTCACGGGCCGGGCCGGGTCGCCGCCCAGGAGATCTCCTACCAGGTCATCAATCATTTCGGGCCCTTCGATCTTTCCCATGACAGCCGGGACAGCCCGGACCAGGAACGAACCGGTTCCGAACTCCTCAATCATGACGCCCTCCTGCGCGAGCACGGGGATGAGATCGCGGAGGATCGCTGCTTCCTTCGGCGGGCGGTGGATGATCACCGGGACGAGCAGTTCCTGCACGTGCCGTCCTGCCATGCTCCGGCTCACCTGTTCGTAGAAGATCCGCTCGTGGGCGGCGTGCTGATCGATGATGATGAGTTCCCCGTCAGCCGCAGCTGCAAGGATATAAATCCCGCCGACCTGGCCTATCACCTCCAGCGCGGGCATGACCGCAGTGACCGGCGGAACGCCGCTCGCCAGTTCGGTCTGGCGGAGCCGGTGATCGGTAGATACGGTGCCGGTGTGGGTCGGTTCGGTAAACAAGGCAGGAACCGGTGCGCCGGAAGCGGGAACTGCCGTTGCCGGCAGTCCCACAGGCCCGGAACCGTAGGGTCCTGCAGGTTCTGCAACGCCCGGCGGGGTCAGGGCAACGGCATTTTCCGTTCCCGCAAGTTCGCGGTTCTGCGGGCGGGGTACGACAAACTCGGGGATCAGGTCAAATTTACTCAACGCTGCATGCACCGCATCGCGCACTGCTTCCCCAATCTCTTTCTCCTTTGAGAGCCGGACCTCCTTCTTTGCCGGGTGGACGTTGACATCCACGAGCCGGGTGTCAATCGCAAGAAAGAGAAATGCGACCGGAAACCGGTCCCGGGAAAGCAGGGTACCGTACCCTTCTTTTACTGCCGCGGTGACAGATGGCGTCGAGACGTAACGGTCGTTGATCGAGACGAGGATCCGATCGTGATCCCTGCGTGAGAGGGAAGGGCGGGAGACAAAGCCCGATATACGCATGAAAGGCAGGTCAGCAGAGACCGGGATAAGCTCGCGGGCGCACTCGTTCCCGAAGATCCGTGCAATCGTATCGAGCGGCTGGGCGGTCCGGTCGGTGACGAGCTGCTCGCGGTTGTTGTGGTAAAACCGGAACGACACCTGCGGGTGGGCAAGGCAGAGTCCTTCGAGAATTCCGTGGATGCGGGCAAGTTCCGTATTGAGGTTTTTCTGGAATTTTTTCCGGGCAGGCGTGTTGAAGAAGAGTTCCTCCACAACGACGCTCGTGCCCTCCGGGGTCCCGGTCTCCTGCCTCTCTTTTAAAACACCGCCGGTCACAACCAGCCGTGTACCGGCGACCGCGGCACTTCCCCGGGGTTTTGTTATGAGCGTCACTTTTGCCACCGCCGCGATACTTGCAAGAGCCTCGCCCCGGAAGCCCAGCGTGCGGATCCTGAAGAGGTCATCGAGTGCGGCAATCTTGCTTGTCGCGTGCGGGGCAAAGGCGAGTTCTGCATCGGCTGCAGACATGCCGCACCCGTCATCGGTCACCCGGATACCGGAGATCCCTCCCTGCACCGAAGTGAGGTCGATCCGGATAGTGCGGGCCCCGGAGTCGATCGCGTTCTCCACGAGTTCTTTTACCACTGAAGCCGGTCGCTCCACAACCTCTCCCGCCGCGATCTGGTTGACCGTTGCCAGGTCGAGGACATGAATGGTTTGCCCGTGCGTGTCCGGTGTCACCGTTCAGCCTCCTTCATACCCTTCCCGCCGGCTTTTTTGGTGAGTTCCCTGAGCTCAGCGAGTTTCGCAAGCGCCTGTATCGGGGTCATGGAGTCCGTATCGAGGCACGAAAGTTCGGCGAGCACGGGGTCCGGTTCTTTTTGCCCTGCCGGTGCCGGCAGGCTGTCATCTGCAATCAGGAGCTGGGTGTAGCGCTGGGGCTTTGCGCCCGGGCCTATCGCCCGGTTGAGCGATTCGGCAAGGAGCATATCGGCACGATCGGTCACTTTCCCCGGGATGCCGGCAAGCCGGGCCACGTGGATACCGTAGCTCTTGTCGGTCGCGCCGGGGATGAGTTTTCGTAAAAAGCAGACGTCCCTTTTTGTTTCCTGCACCACGAAATGGTAATTTTTCACCCGCTTTAATTCCCCTTCTAGGTCGATGAGCTCGTGGAAGTGGGTGGCAAAGAGCGTCTTTGGGCCGGCAGGTGACCTGCCGTGCAGGTATTCGAGCACCGCCTGTGCGATCGAGCACCCGTCCACCGTACTCGTCCCCCGGCCGATCTCGTCGAGAATGACAAGACTCTTCCGGGTCATATTGTTGAGGATGTTAGCCAGTTCAAGCATCTCGACAAAGAACGTGCTCTGGCCGCTTGCGAGGTCATCGAAAGCGCCGACCCGGGTGAAGATCCGGTCCACGATCCCGATGCGTGCGGAGCGGGCCGGGACGAAACTGCCGGCCTGCGCCATGATGCAGCAGAGCGCGACCGAGCGCATATAGGTGGACTTCCCTGCCATGTTTGCGCCAGTGATGATCATGATCTGGGTTTTTGACCCCGAGAGGTCCGCATCGTTTGGCACAAACCCGCCGGGAAGACTTCGCTCGACGACCGGGTGTCGTACGTCCCGGCATACAATGGCATCGCCGTCATCCAGCTGCGGCCGGACGTAATCGTACGCCTGTGCGACTTCGGCAAGCGTGGCGGCGACATCGAGGGTGGCGATCCCGGATGAAATCCGCTGGAGCGCGGGGGTCTTTGTCCGGATCTCATCAATGAGCCTGGCGTACAGCGTGCGTTCAAGCGCGAGCACCCGCTCGTCGGCATTCGTGATCAGCGCCTCTTTTTCCCTGAGTTCAGGGATTGTGTACCGCTCCCCGGTTGCCGTCGTCTGGCGGCGCTCGTACCGTGCCGGGACAAGGGACACATTGGTCCTGCTTACGTCGATATAATAACCAAAGACCCGGTTATAGCCGATCTTGAGCGATTTTATTCCGGTCTTCTCGCGCTCCTGCTGCTGCAGCTCGACAATCCAGTTTTTCCCGGAATGCAGGATGCCGGTCATCTCGTCGAGTTCCTTTGAATAGCCGGGCCGTATTACACCGCCGTTCTTTGCGGTTGCAGGCGGGTCGTCGTTGATCGCGTTCCTGACGAGAGCGATGACATCCGGGAGATCGGTGAGCCGGTCCCGCGCAGCGGCCACCCGCCCCGGGACAGGACCGGATCCGGGGTACGATGGTGACGGGTCAGCGAGGATCTTTTTGAGAGCAGGGATCGTCTCAAGCGAGTCGACAAGGGCAACAAGGTCGCGCGGGCCGGCATTCCCGTACGCGATCCGGGCCGTGATCCGTTCAATGTCAGCATGGCGGGAGAGCAGTTCCCGGATTGAGAGGCGGAATGCTGCCGATTTTGCGAAGTATTCGACGGCGTCGAGCCGTGCCCCGATCTGCGGAATGCCGGTGAGCGGCCGGGTCAGGTGCCGGCGCAGGAGCCGGCCCCCCATCGGGGTTCTGGTCCGGTCGAGAATGGAAAAGAGTGTTGCACCCTTCGTGCCGCCCCGGATACTCTCGTGCACCTCCAGGTTCCGCAGCGTGATCGCGTCGAGCATCATGCTCCGGTCAGACGTACGCGTGGAAAGCCCGCTCACGTGAGGAAGTGCGGATTTCTGGGTCTCTTCTGCGTAGGCAAGCGCTGCCCCCGCCGCCCCGACCGCAGCCGGCATCGCATCGCACCCGTAACCGGCGAGGGTGGCCACCCCGAAGTGATCGCAAAGGGTACGCTCTGCCCGGTCCGGAAGGAAACGGTCATCCGCGTACGGCGTCACCACGACCCCGTTCTGCCGGAAGACTGCCCGCAGGTCATCGTTTACAGTTGAAGGGACGATGCATTCGGCCGGCCGGTACCGGGCGATCTCTGACCGGATATTCCCGCTGATACCCATGGCGGAGAGGGGAGAGACAAAAAATTCTCCCGTCGAAATATCCAGGAGCGCCATGCCCCAGTCGGCCCCTTTTGTCCCGGGAGCGATTGCCATCAGATAGGTGGCGGCTGACGAGATGAGCATGGCCGGATCGATCACAGTGCCGGGAGTGATCACCCGGACCACTTCGCGTTTCACGAGCCCTTTTGCTGACTTCGGATCCCCGATCTGCTCGCAGATCGCGACCTTATAGCCTTTTGCGACGAGCCGTGCGATATATCCCTCCCCGGCATGGTGGGGGACGCCGGCGAGCGGGATGCGCTGGTCCCCGTTCTTTGACCGCGAGGTGAGCACGAGATCCAGCTCGCGGGAGACGATCTCCGCGTCGCCTTCGAGCGTCTCGAAAAAATCCCCGATATGGAAGAACAAAATCGCGTCGGGATACTGCGCCTTGATCTCCCGGTACTGCCGCATCCCGGGGGTGAGGTTCCTGCCTGCACCAGCCGCCGCGCCGGTGCCCGCACAAGGCTCTTCGGTCATCTGCATAGTGTTTCACTGGCGGGAGAATAAACCGTGCGGATCCGGTACGGCGGGTTGACCATTTTTACCTCGCCCGGACTCCTGCGGCTTTGTTACCGGGTCACGGAGTCCACCGGTAAAAGATCAGGGCCGGCAGGGACACGAGAAGGGCCACAAGTTCAAACGTAAGCCCGAGCGAAAGCCCGGTGCCAAACAGGCTGATGATCGTAAGAAAAATACCGGTGACCGCGGGAATACCTGCGGCAAGGATGGCAAAGCCGGCGGTTACCAGGACGATAATCCCGGCGATTGCATTTTTCACGTCCTGCGTGCTCGGGGAAAAAGAGAGCGCGAGGCTCATGACGAGATACAGGTAGAGGATAAACCAGCTGTTGAACACCGCAAAGAGATTCTGGTACAGTGTCCGGCCGGTTGCCAGCACCAGGGAGTAAACCGCCTCAGGGGAGCCGGGCACCGGCATGGCAGCAGGAAATACGCAGCCGGCATAGGTACCGAAGATCCATGTGAGCGCGGCGAGCACGAGCGGGAGGAGAAAAAGCGGGGCCGTGCTGATGATCACGTTCCCGAGAACGGGGATTGCGGGTGGTGCGTACGAGACCATGCCCCCTTCCTTTGAGAGCAGCACGACTTTTTTGATCTTCGCGCCGGTGATCAGGCAGCCGGCGATATGGGAGCACTCGTGGACGACCACGCCCGGGGCGCTCACGAGGAGATAGAGCCACGGGTACCGGAGCACCCGCGCCCAGATGTGATCGAGGAGGCGCGAGAGCCCCATGACGACAAGGCCGGTGAGGATGATGACAAGAAAGGTAATCATCGCCGGGGAGACTGCGATGCCCATGATGCAGTATGTCCGGTCGCATCGGTAAAAAAGTGTGTCCCTTTAATAAAAAACGGGCGCGGCACCTGTCCTGTATGCACATCTGATAGGATAATATGGACCAAGAGCGATGAACCGTTATGCCTCCCGGGAACACGCAGGATCCTCCCGTCCCACGACCAGGTCAGGAAGGCCGACCGCTCACGATTGTCATGACCGCGGAAAAAAAGCCGTTCTTTGCGGGCACCTATTTCCCGAAGGAGAGCCGTGCCGGCATGCCCGGCCTCATGGACATTCTCCGGCAGATCCTTACGCTCTGGCACGGGCGGCAGGACGAACTGTACCGGGTGGCAGAAGAAATCACCCGGCTTGCCCGGCCCGGGCCCGTCCTCCCTGCGGGCGATCCGGATCGCATGCTTCTCGACCGGGGATTTCGGGAACTCGCGGCACACTTCGATCCGGAGAATGGCGGGTTTGGCAGCGCACCGAAGTTCCCGGCCCCCCACATCCTGATATTTCTCCTCAGGTACTGGCACCTGACCGGGGAAACGCGTGCACTTGATATGGCAGAGCAGACGCTTGGCGCAATCCGCCATGGCGGCATCTGGGACCAGGTTGGCTCGGGCCTGCACCGGTACGCGACCGATGCCCGGTGGCGCATCCCGCATTTCGAGAAGATGCTCTCCGACCAGGCGCTGCTGGTGCTTGCATGTACTGAGGCCTACGAAGCAACCCGCAAACCCCAATACCGCACGGTTGCGGAGGAGTGCATTGCCTACGTGCTCCGCGACCTGCAGGACCCGGACGGTGCGTTTTATTCGGCAGAGGATGCGGACAGCCCGGGTGGGGAGGGGGCATATTATACATGGACGCAGGAAGAGATCGACCGGGCCCTCGGGCCCGGGGAGGCTGCTGTCGCATCCACCCTGTTTACCCTTACGCCTCTGGCAGGCAGCGGCACTGATCTCGGGAGCATACCCGGCGGTGGCAGGCAGCAGCGCTGTGCCCTTTCTGCTGCCGGGACGGCCCCGGTTCCCGCGGAGGGGCTGGATATCACGGGGCAGGATGTCGCCATCAAACGGGACGCGATCCGATCCCGGCTCGCTGCGGCACGCGAAAAACGCCCCCGGCCTGCACGCGACGACAAGATCCTCACGGATACCAATGCGCTCTTCTGCACCGCCCTCGCACGGGCCGGCCGGGTCTTCAGGAACCCCGCGTACGTCAGCGCCGCATCCCGCGCGATGCACTTCCTTTTTGCCAGCCTGCGGGATGAAAACGGGAATCTCCTGCACCGGTACCGTGATCACGTAAGCGGGATTCCGGCGTTTGCCGATGATTATGCGTACACCATTGCTGCCCTCATCGAGCTCTACGAAGCCAGCTTTGAGATAGCCTATCTCAGGGATGCACTTACCCTCAATACCCTGTTTGTCGCGCACTTCCGGGATGCAGCTGAGGGAGGGTTTTTTACCGCGTCCGATATGGCCGATGATCTTCCGGTCCGCAAAAAAGAATGGTACGATGGTGCAATCCCATCGGCAAACGCGGTTGCCTTCGATAACCTCATGCGGCTTTCCCGGCTTACCGGGGATGCCACGCTGGAAGAAGAGGCATCGGCATGCGCCCGGTTTATTGCCGGTGCAGCCGCCCGGTCCCCGTCTGCGTTGGCCGGGTTCCTTGCTGCGCTCGCATGTTCGCCCCGGACCGGGGCAGCGCAGGATCTCGTGATCGCGGGCGACCCGGCACATCCCGGCACCCGTGCATTGCTTGACGCGCCGGGCACTCGTTACCTCCCGGGACTGCTCGTCCTGCACCGCCCCCCGGGAGCGGCCGGGGAGGAGGTTGAAACCGTCGCCCCCGCCGCACGCGGCCGCGTGGCCCCCGATGGCAGGGCCACGGCGTATCTCTGCTCCGGCTCGGCCTGCCTGATCCCGGTGAACACCCCGGAAGAGCTGCTTAACAACCTTCGTGGCGGTAAAGGCGGGGAAGCCATACCGTAAGAACCGGGCATCCTTTGAACATGTGCAGGAACCGTGCACGATGCTCTGAAAAAATGCTCTGGAGAAAATCTTTTTTTTTTAAGAGAGACAGCCCCCCTTACGCCAGCCCTGCCCCCAAAGGGGGCGGGGACATAAGCGATGCCTTTGTATTACCAGTACAAGAAACATCCATTTTTCCATCTTTGTGGTTCAGGTAATACTACGGCACTATCGCAACCGGGGATGCCTATAGCGTGCGGGGGCTTTAGCCCCCAAGAGCGTACTTACAAATCTCATTTTAGGATTTGTACAAAGCTAAAAAAATTACAGATTTTTCAATGCGACAAGGTCGCGGACGCCCACCAGTTTCCAGACAAGCGACCGTTCCTCTTCGGCGATCTTTGCGGGAGGATCGGCAGGGGAATGCCCGAGCGCAGCAAGGATATTACTGGAGAGTTTGCGCTCCACGATGAGCCCGACAAATTTCTCCCGGATGATCTTTTTCTCTATTGAGTCCCTGACTTCTTCGAGGTAGCCCTGCAGCGTGACAAAGGTATAGGACGAGAGATCCTTGGTGTATTTTTCAATCTCGACCGAGACATGCGGGCTTTTCCTGAAGTATTCCTGTTTCTTGCCGTACTTGGTAGAGAGGAAATACATAAACGATCCATCGAACACGTACAGGAACGGCGCTATGTAGGGATATTTCTCGCCCTGGAATGCAATCCGGCAGACATATCCTTTCTCGATCAACCGGTCATATTCCTCCTTTTCCATCCGGGGGATCTTCACAACATCCATCGATTCGCACCGATCCGGATTCAGAGAGGGAGATGATAAACCTTCTTAAATCAGCCTGCGACGACCGCACTGCTCCGCGTGCGGATTATTTTTCGACCGGGTACCCAGCCTGTACCCATGCCTGCATTCCTCCGAGGACGTTTGTCACATCCGAAAAACCGTGCCCCGCAAGCACGCTCACCGCAAGGCTCCCCTTGTACCCGGAATCGCAGTATATGATGACGGGCCGGTCTTTGGGGATCTCCCGGATGTGCTGCGGGAGCTCCCCGATGTACACGTGGGCTGAACCCGGGATATGCCCGACATGCTCCCGGTTTTTCCGGTCGCGGACGTCAAGCAGGAATGGCGTTTTGCGGGCAAGCTGCTCTATGAGGGCCTGCACCGTGCAGGTCCCGGTCATCTCCACCGGCTGTGCGGCCCGGAACCACGCGGGAAACCCGCCGGCAAGCCAGCCTGCCGTTGCATCGTATCCCATCCGCACGAACTGCCTGAGCACGGGCTGGAGATCAAGGGAGAAGTCATCGACAAAGACAAGGGGGTGTCTGTAGTCGAGGAACCAGCCGGCAAACGACGCGATGCCGTCACGCCAGATCGAGAGACTGCCCGGGATGTGCCCGGCGGCAAAAGCCGTAGGGGAACGTATGTCCGCGATCTGGCAGCCGGAGGCAATAAGGGAGTTCACTGCCGGGACCGAAAGCGGGTGTGTCCGGGGGAGCGTGTGAAGGAGCGCCGGGCCCTCCCTGTTGACGGTCTCCATCCGGTGGAAGTACGGCGGCAGGTACGGGGACTCGGTGGTGCGCCGGGCGACAAAAGCATCGTTCCCGAGTGCCAGGACCGGGTTGGTGCGCTTCTCGTACCCGATGGTGGAGAACGGGTGATCGGCAATCTCGCTCCCGCATGCAGAACCGGCCCCGTGTGCCGGGCAGAGGATCACGCCGTCCCCGAGCGGCAGGATCTTCCGGGTGATCCCGGCATACATTTTTTCTGCCATCTCTGCTTTTCTTTCCGGTCCGAAAAAATCTGTCCTCGCGATGTCGCCGGCAAAGAGCGTGTCGCCGGCAAAGACCATGTACGGCTCGTGCGATACTTCGGTGTCCACAAGGACGAGCGTGATGCTCTCCTCGGTGTGTCCCGGGGTCTCGAGGACAGAGAGTTCCAGCGTCCCGAGCGTGAACCGGTCGCCTTCGCGGACACCGTTCCCGTACGCAAAGTCCATCCGGGAACCGTGATAGATCGGTGCGTTGCACCGGTACGCAAGCTCCGGCGCTCCGGACACGTAATCCTCGTTCCGGTGAGTTTCAAAGATATGCGTGATGACGGCATCGTGCCGGTCTGCGCGGTCGATATAGGATCCGCAGTCCCGCCGCGGGTCAATAACTGCCGCTTTTCCCCCGGAGCCAACCATGTATGAGTTATGGGACAGCCCTTCAGCAACGATGCGTTCAAACCACATACCGGGATCCTCTTTTTGTGGAATTCTCGTGCCGCGTCGTATATACTTTTTGCGAGATGGAACAGGAACCCGCGGAAAAGGACCGGGCAGTTTTCCCCGGGTCCCGCCAAAGTACACCGCTCATCTCCCTACTGGACGTAAGGATACCGGAGGAGCCGGGTTTTTTTGGATCCGGGCTTCTGCTCGCGGATGATACGGCAGATCTCCTCCAGGCTCACGGGAGAATAACCGATCACTTCGGCGCCCACGTTGATCCTTTTTTGGGTAAAATCGATGAACGGGAACGCGCGAAGATCGTTGTTATGGTGGTGGCCATGGATGACCCAGCCGGAAAAACCGGCCGGGGCATCGGCGGGGTCGTGGACAAGAAGGAACTCCTGTCCGTCGCAGGAGAGCCGGGCCGAGGGGACGGTATTTCTGAGAGTGCCGTCGTGGTTCCCGGCAACAAACGTAATATTTCCGTTAAGAAGTGCCCGGTAATCCGCTTCCGGGCGGGCATCCCTGCCGTAACGCAGGTCGCCCAGAAAAAAAACCCGATCTGCCGGGGCGACACGGTAATTCCAGTTGGCGATCAGCACCCGGTCCATCTCTGCCACGTCAGAGGAGACAAACGGGCGCGAGCAGTACCGGATGATATTTGCATGGCCGAGGTGGAGATCCGCGATCAGGAAGATCCCGTCTGGCCCGTGGACTACCGGTGCGGAGAGTTCAAATCCCGCACTTCGCCGGTACAGTGCCATGGACTGCTGCCATGACCGGGGATTATGGATCTCTTCTCTGGTGAGCCACTGTTGGCGGAGCAGGTCGTACTCGCCGAGGATCTCTTCGTTGTGCAGGATAGTAATCCGGAGGCCGGCGTCATCGAGAAGGATGGGCCGGATCAGGGCCTTGTGGTGCCGGCCGGGAAGCCCTGCCCGCTGCACCAGCGAGAGGAGCCGGGCGACCAGACCGGGGGTAACCGGTCCGGCAGCGGGGCGGGAAGGTGCATCATGTTCCGGAGAGGTAAGCCCTAAAACGATCTCTTCGGATTTACCCGGGGGGAGGCGGTTTACGATAGTAACGTGAAACCATTTTTCGTCCGGTCGCAGGTCCCAGGCATTCAGGCTGACCGTAAAACAGGAGAGCGCCCGGGCAAGCGTTGCGGTCAGCCTGACAAGCGCGGGGGAGGGACAGACGGAGAATGCCACGACGCCGCCATGCATCCCGTCCCGTCGTTCCCATCCCCCGAGTATGAACGGAACTGCTCCGATGGTCCCGGCACCGTCACGTATGGTGTCGAGCAGGGACTGCACCTGTGCCGGATCTTCGAGAGTGAAAGGCCCATACAGGGTCACGTGCGGGTGCTGTTCCCGGTAGCGCTCAGCACCGTATGTCCGGGCGATGGCGCGAGTGGTCTCCTTTACCCGCCACCGGGTCCGGGCAAGACGGATCTCGACAAGATATGTGTCGTCCATAAAAAATCGACCGCAGGTACAGGTTTACTAGCGGCAGGGAGATAAAATAGTGCTCCGCCGGGACAGAGACAACGATGGTACAACGCGAGCCCGTCCCGGGGGGACGTTCCCTTACAACCCGTGCACCGGCAGGACCAGCTGCTCGTCATCCGCCGCCGGGCTGTTCACCCGCTCCGATACCGGGTACGCCTCCATCCCTTCCGGGGGGTACGGTGCAAGGATCTGGTGCACATCTTCAGCGGGGAGTACATCCCGGGACAGCCAGCGCATCTCGTAATCCTGCCGGAGAATCACCGGCATCCGGTTATCGATGGGTGCCATCAGGTCGTTTGAGACGGTCGTTATGATCGCGTATGTCCGGAGGGTCGTTCCCGCCGGGTTGCGCCAGACATCATAGAGCCCGGCGAAGCCAAAGACCGGGTCGTCTTTTACATGGATGTAGAACGGGATTTTGCGACCCCATTCCTGTTTCCATTCAAAGAAACCGCTCGCGGGCACGATGCAGCGCTGGGATTTCAGCAGGTCCCGGAACATCGGTTTCTCCGCGAGGCTTTCCGCACGGGCATTGATCGGGCGGTGCGTGGTCGTGATGTCTTTTGCCCAGTGCGGCACGAGCCCCCACTGCATTATGACCGCTTCCGCCCGCTCGTGCACCACGATCACCGGGTTCGTGCTGCCCGGCGCGATGTTGAAATGCGACCGGAAACCGATGGCCGGGTCGATAACCCGGAACCTTCCGCAGAGGTTGTCGATACAGGCAAGCGAGTACCTGCCGCACATGGTACGGTTCATTCTGGTGCAGGGGCTCATCAAGGTTTTGCAAACCTTTCGGAGCAGGATATGTTCTCACAAAATCTGACGGCCTTTTTCGTTAATTTGGTGATAAAATGATTCGTTATGATGCAGATCGAGATTCACAGCGGTACTACCAAGAGTCGATCTATAAAGTGAGGACCGAGATTACGTTTGTATTCTCCCGGGAGAAGGAGGGGGCTGATGAATGGGGAGATTCCGATAGGTTGCCAACTGGCAGGGAATTTTATAATATGGTGAAAAACCGGTTCCCATCCCGCTGGCGTGTCAGAACCAAACTCGCATGGAACTATCACCACACATATATACTCTGGCAGATATCCTCTTTTGACTGTCAAGTGATGGCCATCGGACGGACAGTTCCGGAAGGAAATAAAATGGATACATTCACCCTCATGATTGAAGCAGCAATTCTGATCATCGTTGTTGCGCTTCTTGCGATGGCGATCAAGATTGCCAACCAGTGGGAGCGGGCAGTCGTCCTGTTTCTTGGGCGGTTTGTCGGGATCAAAGGACCGGGAATTTTTCTCATCGTGCCGTTCCTGAGTCGTGTTGCGTACTGGATCGATCTCCGGGTTATCACCACATCGTTCAATGCCGAGCAGACCCTGACAAAAGATACCGTGCCGGTCAATGTTGATGCGGTATTGTTCTGGCAGGTTGTTGACGTCGAGAAAGCTGCGCTCGAAGTCAAGGATTACAAGGATTCTATTTCACTGGCATCACAGACTGCACTTCGGGATGTTATTGGCAAGACGATCCTTTCGGATATGCTCACCGGGAGAGAAGCTATTGACGCTGAACTCCAGAGATTGATCGGGAACCGCGTAAGCGGATGGGGCATCAAGATCCTTTCTGTTGAGATCCGCGACGTGGTTATCCCGGGCGCACTCCAGGATGCAATGTCCATGCAGGCACAGGCCGAGCGGGAAAGGCAGGCCCGTGTCATCCTCGGGGATTCCGAACGGCAGATCGCCGAGAAGTTCGAGCAGGCTGCGAAGAGTTACGAGAACAATCCTACTGCACTTCACCTGCGCGCGATGAACATGCTGTATGAAGGGTTAAAAGGAGGACAGTCAACAATCGTTATTGTTCCTTCAACCGCTCTCCAGACAATGACGCTCGGGGACACGACGGGTACCATCGCGCTTGCGAAAATAATAACAAAAGAACAGAAAAAGCCAGCAGATCGTGAACAACCTCCGCAGTGATTACGAAGAGTAGATCAACGAACATCCCGACAAACTGACATTTTATATGAAAGGGGGCAGAGAACTTTTTCTTCCCATAAAAATGGCATTCTGGCCGATAATGTTCCAGCATTCCTCAAATCAAATATTTATAGCCGCTACACGGCAATGTTTGCTTTGTGAAAGTCATTGCGAAGAAAACTCTTACGACAGACCAGGGAGTCCCGGTCGCTGACAACCAGAACTCCCTCACAGCCGGGTAGCGGGGCCGGGTATTCCTTCAGGATGTTAACCTGATCGAAAAGCTGGCACATTTCGACAGGGCCGGAACGCGTGGTGCATGCCAAAGGCGCCGGAGCCCATGGATATTTCCAGATATACACGAGTATTGCGGCGTGTACCAAGGCAAAGTTCCTGCAGCACCCGAAGAAAAATGATCCAACATTTGAAGGCAAACCGTTTGCAGGAGGGCATGTCCGGAAAAAAGATTGCTCTGACCAATGATTTCCAGCAGGCAGGGGGAAAAGTACTGTCCGCTTTTGCCACACGATCAGGATCATCTTGTGGGCAATATTGTCGACCCGCTCAGTCATGCAACACCGGAGATACAGAAACGGATGAAGGGACGGATGTTTTTTCCCGGGCATTTTTTTCAAATCTTAAAAATGCAGTAACCTTCATTACCTCCCTTTCCCGATCGATAAATATGCACAATATTGTCAGCAGCAAAAAGATGGAGAATGGAATCGTTGTTTTCTGGGACGAGAAGGACGAGAAGAAATACGAGTCGTTCAATTATTCCGAACTCATTGATATGAAGGTTAATGCGCTCGATCTTCTTGAGCGTCCGAAATCCTACAAAATCGATAAGGATGCGCACACGCTTGTTTCGAAGAAATAATCGATAAGCGTCGGATCGAAACCCCGGTTAAATGAGAGGCAGGTAAATCAGTTCCATTATATCTGCTCGGATTCATACGTTTCGCGCTCCGGGTATCAATCTCTCGTTTCAGAAACTATCACTTGGCAGTACTTGCCTTGATTTATCCTTCTCTGCCGGCTCTTTTCACATGTACCGGGGGTACCTGACCGGGTTCTCTCTTCTTTACCTCCATCGATTATATTTTAGTCAACCGGGGCTCAGGTACCTGTGTGAATCAGGATTCCCCGCCCCGGGAAACTCTCGAAAAACCCGTAAGTGCGCTATTATTCGACATGGACAACACGCTCTTTGACCTTGTCGGGGCGCAGGTAGCCGCGTGCAATTGTGTGGTGCGCCATCTCGGCCATGACGATGGCAATGAACTATTCTCTTATTTCCTCACGGGCTCCCATGGTTTTGAGTCTACGGAAAATATCAGGCAGTATATGCAGGAGCGGAGGATCCCGACAAATGGGATGTACGGAGATGCCTGCAGAATCTACGCTGAAGAAAAACTCCGGCACATTACCCCGTATCCCGGTGTCACACAAACGCTGCAGGCAATCCGGGAAAGGGGATTTACCATGGGTATCGTGACTGATGCGGAACAGGTTGATGCCACCCTTCGGCTTGGAAAATGCGGGCTCACTACCTTCTTCGATTGCATGGTGACCTTCGACAGGGTCAGGATAAAAAAGCCGGCCCCCGACCCCTTTCTTTTGGCCCTTAACGAGATTCGCGCCCGGCCAGCTGAGGTGCTCTTCATCGGTGACAGTCCGCGGAGGGATATTGAACCCTGCAAAAAACTTGGTATTCGCACAGTATACGCCCGGTACGGGGACCGGTTCTCGAAAACCCGTGATTACGCCAGGGCTGATTTCGTTCTTGACCGCATGGAGGATCTTCTGGACATCGTAAAGGATCTGCCTGCTGCCCGCACCTGACTCAGCTTTTAAAGGCTTCTTTGCAGTGTGACACTCTGCACCGCGGCGGTCCGGGTCGGCCGGAAACTGGGTATCCGGATCATTTCTCAAACGAAATTCTGACCAAAAATTAAAAAAAGCCACACGTTGCATAAAAAGTATGTTTGTTCCAACGAGGATCTTTTTCACCAAGGGGGTGGGAATCCATAAAGATCGCCTCGCATCGTTCGAACTGGCGCTCAGAAAAGCCGGTATCGAAAAATGCAACCTCGTGTACGTATCGAGCATTTTTCCGCCGAAATGCAAGCAGATCCCCTCCCGCACCGGCCTCCGGGAACTCCAGTCTGGCGGCATCACGTTCTGCGTGATGGCAAGAAATGAGACAAACGAGCCAAACCGGCTGGTCTCTGCCGCAGTCGGCCTTGCACTCCCCAAAGATGTGGAGGAATACGGGTACCTTTCCGAGCACCATGCGTATGGTGAAACCCAGGACAAGACCGGGGAGTATGCCGAGGACCTCGCGGCAACGATGCTTGCGACGACGCTTGGTATCGAGTTCGACGCCAATGCCGCGTGGCAGGAACGTGAACAGACCTACAAGGCGAGCGGCAAGATCATCAGGACAAAACACGTTTGCCAGTCCGCACAGGGCGACAAGAACGGTTTGTGGACGACCGTGATTGCCGCAGCGGTTTTCCTGTAATCTTTACCCTTTTGGGAACCTGGCCAGCATCTTGTTTTTGCTCTGTAGAAATCCATGATAAGATGCATATAAAACGCTCTTCTTGGTCTGCCGCCCCCGCACGCTAGAGGCATCCCCCGGTTGCGATGATGCTGTATTACCTGCATCCAGAAATGCTCCCAATACCGGTAATACCGAGGCATCGTTTACGCCCCCGCCCCCTTGGGGGCAGGGCTGGCGTAAGGGGGGGTGGCATATCATAAAAAGAGTATTTCTACAGAGCATTTTTTTGGAATTCTTAACAGATGACTCGAGTATTTCCCGAAATTCTCGGAAGCTCGTGACCCGTTCGTTTTTTTGCAAAACCTCAAGCGGCTGAGTTGAGGGTTTTTCGGAAACGTTCATGGGGGGACCCCCAGCTTTTGCGGACAAGAGTGGTCGGGGCGATCGATTCTGGGATCGATCGGTCCGATTATTTTTTTTGCGGAGCACAAAGCGGGGGGAGGGGGCTACCCTTGATCCGCGTATGCTGAGGGTCGCCCCGACCATTTCTGAAATTTGCCGGACCGACCGGTTTTGAGAATGATCGGACCGACCATCCAGTCTCGTCTGAAACCCCGGTGGAAACGTACATTATGGCACTGGAAAAAAGAGGTCGCCCCGACCGATTTTAAAATCGATCGGTCCGATCAATTTTTTTTCGGAGCGGGATGTGGGGGAGGGGGGGCGACCAATTTTTTTGGAGGTCGGGGGTGGGGGTCGATCTTTTTTGGAAATTGCCGGGTCGCGGACCGGTCTTTTCTTGAGAATCTTGTGCAGCTGATCCGGATATTTTCCGGAATCTCCGGTTCGTGATGCAGACTTTTCCGGAAATTTTCGGGTCGGGCCGGAAGATCCGGGTTGTGTGGTAGGGGTACCATGGGGGCTGTCGCCCCCACACCCCCACGAACGAGGACTGCCGCCGCACCAAAAAGGGACTGCCAACCCCGCGGCGGATCAAATAAGTGAAAACCACACTCACCCAAGCTGAGGGTCCGACGAGGCGCCCGAGCGACTCCGGGCAAAAGCGAGGAAGGGAGGAATCGCAATTCGATCCCCTTATGATTCTCCCAAAAATACGCCCGTAAAACCGCCGGATTCCACAGGAAGAGGATCGGACTGATTATATCACGTTATTTACAAAAATACGCCCAAATTGAGCCCCATATAATGCCCTTTACCGCCTCATATTCGCGTTCTGGCAGCGGTCATTTTCACCATCAACAAAGAACCTATCCGGGCATGAGATCAGACCGAAAAACGCGTTTATGTGAACGTTTTAATTCGTCCGATTTCCAAAATACGGTATATTTGGGCTTATTTTGAAACGGGGCCCAAATTGGGCTCCGATTGGATCCCGAAAGGGCAAATCCGGACTCAAATCGGGCCCGGATTAGTGTAGCCCGGATCTGGGGTGTGGGGGTAATCACATACCCCTTCGACGCGAGAGTGATTTCGCTGGGAATCCGGAAAAGATCTGCTACACTCTAGAGCCGGAGAAACAAACAACTTCGAAATCAAATAGAAATTTTCCCACAGGAATTTTTTAGTGAGCCGCTGAACCAGAGCGATGCCTGACGCGAGAAAACGCCTCGTACGAGTACGGGAATTTCCCGGCCCGGCCGGCGCAAGAGGGGATGTATGAGTTGTAAGTTTACGGAAGTGTACCCGGAGGCGGCGCTTAAAAAAATATAGATCCCCTTCACGGCCGGTGAATTCCTCATCATGTGTAGTATTAATCACGATTAGGAAACGTAATGAGTCGCCGGGACATGAGGAGTTTCGCGGGGGATGTTCGTGTCAAACCACAACCGATCTCAATCCGACCGACCCTGCACCATCCTCAACAAGAGAGTAGATATAATTTTATGTGTATATACTAAAACAACAAAATATCCAAGGTGAATCTATGGCAAAACCAATTGAGATCGGGCTTGTGCTCGAAGGTGAGGATGCACGAGCGTTCCAGAAGTACCTGGAGCACCCGACATTTACCCGCGACGGCCTCGATCTTATGCGTGAGGCAAAACGTGATGCCGAGCACGCGGGACTTGACTAAACGCCGGTCTCATAATGATCGCTCCCATCCCTTTTGAGGATCTCGAATTTGTTCTTTTAAATGCCGGCCATGATCTGTCCGGGTTTTGTTCGTCCGAGCCTGAACTCGATGAATTTTTAAAAGAGGACGCACTCGTTAACCAGAACAACCTGATTTCCGTGACGCGGCTGGTTATTCTTAATGGAGTCGTTGTGGGATATTTCACGCTCGTTAATGACAGCATTGAAGTGAGGGCTGTTGAAGAGTGCGACCGCGAGGAGAGTTATCATTTCCGGAAATATCCGGCAATCAAGATTGCACGGCTGGCAACGCACTGTGATTATGAACGGTTCGGCATCGGGCGGAGCATGTTGCGGAAGATCTTCGCTGTCTCGATTACGCTCTCCCATTATATTGGCTGCCGTATCATCACGGTCGATTCAAAGCACAGCGCGGTCGATTTCTACAAGAAATTTTCCTTTAAACAAGCCATCAGATCTCCCGGTGAGACCGTCCCGCTGTATCTCGATCTTAAGAATGCACTCCAGCGGATCTCGCCGAACTCGTAAAGGTATTGTCAAATGTCCCGTGATATAAAAACCCTCAATGAGATCAGGATCCAGGGTTTTGATGTGCTGGTGAAAAACCTTGGGCCTGCGGATGCGATCCGGTTTATCCAAAGTTATACCCACGGGAGCGGGGATTACACAAAAGAGCGCAAGAACTCGCTCGAAAAGGATTTTGATACGGTTGTTAACGGGATCATGGAACACCGGAAAAAGAGATCCCGGACGTGATTTTTTTTCGTCCGTGCTCCATTACTCCGATGCAGGGGTTATTTTTTTCCGGGATTATTTTTTTAGGAACCGGCCAGCCCATCGGGATTTAGTCCTACCGGATAATATCCCTCTTCCTCAATTCAAAATGACCTCTTGCACAGGCTCCCACATCGGCACCGGCATTATAGCTGCCGGTGAATTCTTCCTGGAACAACTGGAGGTGCAGTTCGTTTAGGGTCGGCCACTTGTATCCCCGGCCGGACTTTGCAGGAAGTTTGCACCAAGAGACAACTTGGGGAGATTTCCCGGCCCGGCCATCGCAGCGGGAGTATATTTGTTGCCGGGTTGTCAAGATTTACAGGGAGCCAAGGATTGGATGATTGAACCAAGACAAATAAAAATCCCAAATAGAAAAAACGAATAGCCAAAAAGTGTTAGATCTCTTTGAAAGTTGTTTAGATATTTTAATCAAATATAATTGGATAATATACATACAACTGGAATCCTCCATGAAAGAAACAATCAAAAAAATTTTACAGAATTCAAAAAATAAACGGATCAGTATCAATGAATTAGATGATGAGCTGAAAAAGAGAAACATAAATGTCTTTTTAGATAATGGTAAGAGAGATCAATTTATCAAAATAATAAAAGATCTCATAGAGGATAACATTTTAATCCCGTTAAAGAATGCTTCGCTGATACAACAATATGGGAAACTTCCAAACACTTTCACTATTAGAAAAAGTGCCATATCTGAAATTTTTTCACCCCTTCCTATTGAACATCGAAACGAATTACTATCATTATCCCCACGGATTAACATTGATTATTATGCAACTCATGCCGTACAATATGCAAAAGATCGAGAATTCATTCTTAAAATTGATGAATTAGTCCGTCAAAACTCCGTTGAAGAACTGACCGTTAATGAACGATCGTATTTACTCTTTGGTGATGAAAAAGCGATTACTGTTCCCGCAGATGCAGTAGTTGATGGAAATAAAATTTTAAAAAATCTCAAACTCACTATTGAAGATATCAAAGCAAAAAAAACATATGAGCCCTTTTTCTATGCTGTAAAAGATTATTTTTCCCTTGAAAGAGAAAGCCAAGCGGTTCGAACGGCACTAATTATTGAGAATAAGGATACGTTTTGGACCTTGCATTTGGCACTTACATCCGGCGAATTAAAAGATGTAAATATGGTTGTTTATGGAGAAGGACATGCAATACATCAAAAATTTGCATATTTCAAAATGATCGGAGGTTTGACTTCGGATCGATATTTTTATTTTGGAGACTTGGATCAAGAGGGAATTCACATCTTCAATTCTCTCAGAAAAAAATTCCCTGCTTATGATATTAAACCCGCAGTAAAGTTATACTCCCTTGTTTTAAGAAAAACGGGTATTGAAAAAGCGCACCCCCTCCGGAAAAAACAAGTGGTCGGGAATTCTTCGTTGTCTCCATTCATTGATTTCTTTGAGCCTGACGAGAAAGAGACAATAAAAAAGATTGTTGATGAACGGAAGTATCTGCCGCAAGAAATTTTCAATAAATCTGATTTCCCGGAGTTGAAACATCATGGAATATTCTGAACGAATCAAGGAAATCGATAACCGTTTGGATTATTTAAAAAAGTATTATCCGTTTTTTAGAATATATGCGACATCCAACCTCCAAAAAACTGAATATGATGCTCCGTTTCTCGCATTGGATGTTTTAACTTTTCTCATTGAACAAGGTCGACTTTTAGGTCGGCCAGTCCCAATCGATGAAATCGAAGAACATATTCAACAGACTTTGGTAAATGTTTATCCAAGTATTACGTTCGACGTTCGAGATGTAACAAGATCACTCCTTGGCATGCTCGAAACGGACACTCAAGGAATGTTGTATCAGTACCAGTATTTCGATCCCCTTCATCAAAGAATGGTTGAAGAATTCATTCAGTTAATCGAATATGACGTGAAAGAGAGCGCATATCGAATTACTGATACGGGTCTCGATTTCATGATCAGTACTAAAGAGTTGCCGGAAGAATCCAAGATCTCTGTAACTTTGATCCTTTTCGAGAAACAGATAAAGAGCGGTTCATTTAGAAATGCACTGGCAACGATTCGAGAATTGAATCTCGCAGTTCAACTAAAAAAACGAAGGAAGGAAGCACTTCTTGAAAAACTGATAACTGGTGGAAAAAATGTTGTTGAAGATTTCGAACAATACTCTCAAGAAGTGCTTTCACAGTTGAAACATGAAAATGAACTTTTCACACAAGTCCATTTACTTCTTACAGAACTTTCTGAAAACCGAGAGAAAATCGCAAATAATACTCATCTCACGGTAACAGAAGAAGATTTTATAATAATCAAAGACATTGCAGTTGAGGTTGAACATGGATATAAAATTCATAATGCACTTCTAAATGAATTCACAGATTTTCCTGAAGACTACGAGCGAATCAATAGGATTCGTCTGAACTCGTTATTTGAAAAGCGTTATCAATTCCAGGAAGCGCTTGAGAATCATATACGGGCAAATGTTTCCAATGAGATTCATATCATTACAATACATCCGCTATTATTTGCGAGAGTTCCAAAGAGATTTAATCTTCTAAAAATTTTTGAGCATCAGATAATTGCAAGTAAGAAAAACGATCTTCTGGATACGCGGTCTATGGAAGATTGGACTGATGAAAAACCAATAGATACTATTGTTGGAGAACGCCAATCTCAAAATTTTTTAACATATGCAAAAATTTTATTGAATGCCTTATCTGAAAAAAAGCAGTTGACTCTTGGAACCTATATTGATGCAATTATTCAACAGACCGGGAAAGATGGCATAAGAAATGTTGATCTGATTCCCTTTTTACTTGAGTTGAATAGTAATTCAGAATTTCATTTAACCAAAGAAATCCGGAAAGAAGAAAAACCCAAAAATCCCTATGAAAGCGCGTTTGATCTAACTGATAACCTAAATCAGGGTTACCGACATGATCAAATCGAAGAATCATTACATCGTGCATATGGAAATCGATTTACAAATGGGAGTATATTGAAGATATTCTCGAAGCCGGAATCTCTAGTAAATATCGGCGAAAATGGCAATGTACAGATAACTGACATGATCTTTATTCTTGAGTGAGAAAATGAAAGTTGAGCAGAATAATTTCGGAACCGCACTTGACATTCTTTCAGTCATTTTGGAATCGGGCACCCTATCCAGAACCGATTATCCCACGGAATTTCGTCAATATGACCAAGAGCCAGAGATTCGGGAATCACTTGAATTCATTGCTGAAAAACTTGATTTATTGATTTGCGAACAAAAAGATGCAATATACATCAGCCCCGGAATTAACAACCGTGTTTTCTCACTCACCAACACAGAAATTAAAAGAGAGCTCGGGGCCGGTTTTACAAATAATGCAATGATGTACACTGCATTTTTCATTATGCACATCATAATCACAGAATTCTACAAAGAAGCAACCCAAGAGACATATCGTGCAAAACTTTTGATAAAAGATCTTCTTGATTCCACGGACAGGAAAATAAAATCAATGATGGAACTGGAAAATCTGGAAAATACTAGTGAACAATATCATTTCAACTTCAAACTTGTTGCAGATGCATGGAATAGTCTTCCGAATGCAGAATTTAAAGACGGTTCTGATAACTTAAGACAACGAGGAACGAATTCAAAACTAACAATAATTAACCAGACTGTAAAGTTCATGAAGAAGCAAGGACTGGTTGTCGAAAACGACGATGCAATATATCTGACTGATCGCTGTAAAGCAATTATAACAGAAGCATATAACAGAACTGAGATCCAAGCGGACATTTCTGATTTTATAGAAGGATTGCCCGATATAAAGGAGGGGAACGATGCCCCAATTACGTAATTTGCGCATTATCAATGCCCAATTCAACGAGGGAAAAAATATCTATGAAGATTTCCGCATGCCGTTTTATGGATACAATGCTACCTTTGAGTTAGTGAATGGAGGAGGCAAATCGGTTCTTTTAATGTTGCTTATGCAATGTATCCTTCCAAAATCTGCCTTGACTAATGAGCGACCATTCAAGGACATGTTCCACGGGGGAGATCAAAATCGTACAACTCATGTTCTTGCCGAATGGGAACTGGATGAAAGCATTTCTGGGAAAAAGAAATTTCTCCTCACAGGTTTTTGTGCTAAACGGAAAATTGCCCAAGAAGAAGATTCACGAAATGATGATATTCAGTGGTTTAATTATCTTTATAATTACGACAAAAGTAACGGGCTAGGTATAAATGATATTCCCTTGTGTAGTTATGAAAACAAAGCATTTGTTGTCAAAGATTTTTCGAAGACCTTTGCGATGCTGAAAGAGAAAAGTTCTGAATATGATATTCGGATCACTGAGAAAAAAAGAGAATATCAAGATTGGCTTAAAGTATATTGTCTGTTGGAATCAGAGTGGAATATTATACGGGAAATTAACGAACGGGAAAATCACCTGAAAACTCATTTTGCACGATACAAAACCTCCAGGGCCCTTGTTGAAGGTCTTCTAATAAAGACTATTGAAGAGTGTTTAAAAGATCGGGAACATCTCAACTATGAAGAAAAATTCGATGAATCTTCAGCAATAGCTGATGCTCTTTTCAAATCTCAGGAATCCTTGAAAAGGTTACAGGAAGAACAAGACACGCTTATTCATTATGAAAAATTACTGTCAGAAGTGGATAATTTATCTAAAACAAATCAGCGTCTAATTAATGTCTTCGAATCATACCGACAAGAAAAAAACATTGCAGCAGCTCAATTCAATGCGTATGAACTCGCAATTCAAAAAAATGAGGGTGAAATAAATGATATTATCGAAAATCTCAAAAATACAGAATTATTACTTGTCAACCTCAAAAACACAATAGAGAAAATCAATCTGAATATTATCAATGTTCAGGTAAATCAAGCAAAAAAACTAAAAGATCAATATGAGAATGAGATGATCCCCATCAAAAATGAGATTGTCGACAAAAACTATTATTTGAATTTTTCAAAGGCAGTAAACAAATATCTTCTTATTAAAGAGAACAAGTCACAGATTTCCGAGAATGAAAAAATTTTAATCAACAAAAAAGAGAGTCAAAAGGATCTTTTTGACAGGATCAACCCTCTTGGAAAAGTATTGTTCGACCGGCTTTCTATCGAAATATCTCTATTAAAAGAGAGGAAGAAATCTGAGGGGAATAATCTTAACGACATAAATGCCAGAATCAGATTGGGTCTTAAGGAAATTGGTGGAAAACAAACACAAATTGATCTGAATAACAAAAATCTGGAAAGAATTGAGTCTGCTATTGCAAAAATTACACATGAATACGAAGAATTGATTCGACAACAAAAAACATATCCTCAGATTTTCGGATGTTTATTTACCGAAGATAAAATTGAAGAGGTGACGAAATACCTTGCACGATTAAAACAAGAACAACAGGATTTGTTCGAGACTATCAATTCATTAAAGGAGCAAATCAATCAAGAAAAACTCAACGAAAATGAGATTAACCATCAGATAATATCTGAAACTGAATTAATTGAGCGGTCAAAAAAAGAGTTGGCAGAATTTCAACAAAACAAAGAGAGAATTCAGAAAATCTTAGCCGTTTACGAAAAAGAAACTCCTGAATCTTGTCTTTCTCACATTGAATGCGAGATCCGTAAATTTAATGTAAATTTGATGGATCAAAAAAGCAAAGTCAATTTAACAAATCAACAACTCATCAGTATTCAACAATATGGTTTTTCATTGGACGGAGCATTCATTAAATGTCTCAGGGCGATGAAAGACCGCTATCCACAATCGGTCAGTGGAGCAGAATATCTCAAAGGATTACCAGAAAATAAAAGAAGTGAGATCCTTAATCTTGCGCCATGGCTTCCAAAGGCAATACTTGTACTTGATCACCAATTCAAAGAGATTATACGGGCACCAGATAATCTCCCTGTTGAAATACAAGATGTTGCCCCGATTATTTCAAGCCTCGATATAGTACGACAAAACCGACCAGTCACGCTTGGTGACATTTTTATCCCCCATCGTAAGATCGATTTTTTAAGAGATGTATTTGCTGGAGATAAAACAATTGTTCGTATCAAAAAAGAATTGGTCCGTGAGGAGGAGACCCTAAAGAATATTGAATCCTCTATCCATAATTTTGAACAAGATCAGTTAACGATCAGGAGTTTCATCGATCGCTATCCTTCAGACAGGGGAACTGAAATAGCGATAGAAATTAGTAAACTCACGGATTCGTTGACTGTGCATAAAGAAAAAATTCGTGAGATTTCTAAACAAACGCAGAGTGAGGTAGAGAACCTTAAGATAAAACAAGCTGACTTCGTCAAGAATATTGATCGAAAGGAAGTATCAGAAAAAAACCTTTCCATTCTTCATGAAATTAAGAAAAATGAAGACGAACAAGCGAAACTTCATGACGAACAGAATACAATTGTTGCCGAACAAAAAAACCAGATTATCTCACTACGAGTTTTGGAACAGGAAAATCTCAAGTCACAAACAGAAGCGGAAAAAAGGAATGAATCTCTTCGTCAAACAAACGGATTGCTGGAAAAATTCCAAATTGAGATCCGGGATTACCAACAATACTCAGAAAAAGAACCCTGCATTACCTTAAAAGGAGATATCAATGAAATCCGTTCAGAATATAGAGCTGTAAAAAAGGTGATTGATGGTGTGGAGAATAGTGTCAGCCAGATTGAAGCCACAATTGCATCTGACCGGGTATTAATTGAGGGATATAAAAAAGACATCCATGATCTGAATATTTCCTATGAGGATTTAGTAGCCAAGAATCCGGATACACCAAATTCAGATGAATTCCTTCAACAGTTACAGGAAAGGATCAATGATCTGAATAAGACGCAGAATGCCCTTAATGATCTTCTCAATGCTGCGAATCTGGATTATCAAATAAGAGATCACGAATTCTCTCAAAAAATCAAACAATATCAGAAAATAACTACAGAGGAATATACGCCAAATTTTGCAATATTCGATGCAGACCATTTTAGTGACGAACTATCGGAACTAACAAAACAGGTTATCCATGTCGAAGGGCAGATAGATACTCTTCAGAAGGACAAAGAGAGAAAGGAACATGCACAGAAAACTGTTCAGGACGGGTTTATTGAAATACGGCTTCTTGATGCGACACATCATTTTAAAAATTCAATGTGTACCGCAGCGGATCATCTCATAGAATATAATACGTTGAAATTGGAACTCGATAGGTGCGATAAGATTGTACGAAAAAATAAAAATCAATATGTGGTAGCAAAAGACACCGCAATTCAAAATGTCTCAAATATCCCCATCGCTACAGAATTCAAAGATATCATAAAATTCAGATTGAAAGAATCTGAAAGCCTGCAAGATGCCGAATCAAATCAACAACAACTCAACAATTTTTCACAGATAATTCATGAGAAAATAGGACTCCATAATAAAACAATTGACGCTCTTAAGGAAGTCGAAGCAAAAATTGTCAACCAGGCTCTTGGCATGGCAAGAATTTACCGTGATCATCTCAAGATTTTCCCCCAGTTATCCAAACTTGATATCGATGGAAAAACATCGGAAATGATTCGAATAAATTTTGATGAATGCATTTTTCCAGATGAGCGAGCCAACATCGAAATGCGTCGTTACATTCAGGATATCAATAAAGGAATTCGCGATGGCACTACCACACGTCAGGAACTCCAGAAAGCATTCAGGCCGGATCAACTTGTAGCTAGAGTGATGGAGATGGGAAAGATACAAGTCAAAATCCGAAAGATCGAAGAAGGATCCCAAGGATTTCAAAGATGGGACTCGATCAAAGCATCGGACGGACAGGAAAACACGATGTTTATAATTTTTCTGATTGCACTCATGTCGTATATACGATATATCGTTGTTGGAAGGTATGATACGAATACCTCGAAAGTTATCCTTCTTGACAATCCATTCGGTTCAACAAGCGCATATTATCTTTGGGTGCCAATTTGGTCTATCTTAAAGCGCAATAATATCCAGTTGATTTGTTCAGGACATAAAATTCCATCAAAAATCCTGGAATTCTTCCCAGTCCATCACTTATTGTCCGATGATATCTCAAAGAGCGGACTTCGAAGAGTAAATATTAAAGTTGAGGCTTCGGGTAAAGCAAAAGAAATAATTGATCGCAATCAGCCAAAGGACATTCTTCAATGGACGGCCGGGACGATTTAAAAAAGATACTTGACGGTTTCATCATTTTTATCCCTCCAAAAAGTCCCAGTTCCCGTAAAATAAATTCACCCTTCTACCTGCTCCCCCACAAAAAAATTCCCCGTACACTATGAGCGCCGTCTTCTCATCCCGGCCCGGCAAATCGCGGAGCCAATATCGCCCTTTTTAGCCCCCCCACATACAATAACCCCTCCGGAAAACCGTGGCCCGTACGGGCCCGCTGTATTGCAGGTTTAAGTGGCCTTCGTTTTGCCCGGTTTTTGAAAACACTGCCAAAATGCCGTTTCTTCCGTGGGCACGGACATCGTTTCCTGTGGAACCGGAAAACGGAATCGCCGGATTGTCAATCCGGGGCCGAATCGGGCGTATCTGGGATACGATATTTCCGGAGGCAGATCCCGTTTTTCCCGATCACTCGCAGGAAAGTACCTCTAATCCGGGCCCTGTACGGCCCCGGATCACTCCTCCGGACACTCATTTTCCGGAATTATGTGCAAAAACAGGTGCACTTTTACACACTTTTTCAGGAATCGCCCGATACTCCCGATTTAGGGCAAACCGAGCATTTTACGCGGACGTACAAAACGCTATTGTACGCTTTTGGGAGGCAGATCTCAGGGCCGGATGGAATATAACAGGGCCAAATGAAAAGAAGGCCTGTTTTGGGAATTGTTTTTAGGGATCCCTCATACGGGTCACCTGACCTGTGACAGGCCGGCTCCCCGTGACGGGTCAGGTGCATTGGCCGGGTCAGCGACCCGTGACAGGTAGGGTGAGATGAGGAGGAAAATGCACTAATATAGAGGGGAAATGGAGGAGGGATTTCGGAGCCGTTCCCGCATGCCCGTTCTCCTGTCAATAGGATTGAATGCTTTTTTTAGAGCACAATAACTTTGTAGGGCAACACCAATTATGATACAGGTGCAGCCTATGGGAAGCGAAGCGGTATCGCTCAATACGGTTCTTGAGTACGTTGACAAGCTCGATATCGAAGACCAGCAGTACGTCCAGGAAATTATCCGCAGCAGGCTTATCGAGAAAAAGCGTTCGGCAATTGTACTCCGGGCAAAACAGGCAAAAACAGCTTGCAAAAAACACACGAGCCGGAGCGGAACGGCAAAAGATCTTCTGGCGGATCTAAATGGTTGAACTCATCTGGGATGAGCGGTTTACAAAAATCTACAAGAAGTGGTCCCGCCAGCATCCGGAATTAAAGGCACAATTCGCAAAAAGAATTGTGCAGTTCGAAGAAGATCCTTTTCATCCCTCTTTAAAGACCCATTCCTTAAGCGGAGTCCTGAAAGGTCTCTGGTCTTTCAGGATTACCTATGAACACCGGCTCGTTTTCGATTTTGCTGATGAGCGCCGGACAAAAGTAATCCTGATCGATATCGGATCGCACGAAGAGGTCTATTAAGTTTTTATTCAACAAGAACGGAGTTTCCGGGCGACTTTGTACTCTTGGTCCCCCATGAAAACAAATACATTTCTCATTCACACGAATAGGGTACGTATTTATCCGGGGGAGAAATTGCGCTAAAAAATTTTTTTGGTGCTCGAAAAAAGATCCAAATCGTTCCAGGACTTCAGCAGAAAAAATTCCCCGGTCTCCGTGAGGTACAGATATCCCGCAATTATGTTCCCGAAGTTCCCCTCACAAAAAACCGCGTTTATTCTTCCGGCCGTGCGTGTGCCATTTCAATAAGTTTTCCCGCGAGCCCGCGCACTGCCTGCCATGCCGGGCTGTTGTCCGGTATGCCGGAGACCGGGGTCGCTGCAAGATCGGCTGCTTCGACCGACGGGTCTTCCGGGATTGTGGCTATCGGTTTTTCTTCGCCGATATCCACCGGTGCCGCACCGGATTTGTACCGGTTGAAGACCACATGGATCCGGGAGGGTTCAAGCCCGAGCTGGGTGGCAATCTCCCGTATCCGTGCGATCGTCCGCAGGCCCCGGGCCCCGGGATCGCTCACGATCAACAGCACGTCCGGCTTCCCGATCGTGCCCCGGCTGATGTGTTCCATGCCGGCCTCGGTGTCGATCACAAGGAACCGGTAATCGCGCTCGAGCTGCTGCATGCATTCCGAGAGGAGATCGTTTGCAAAACAGTAACAGCCGGTGCCTTCGGGCCGGCCCATCGCGACGAGATCGAACCCTGATGATTCCACCAGCGCCTGCCGGAACCGGAACCGCACGTAATCGTGCCGGTTCATGCCCGGGGGAATATTCCTCGTGAAGGCTTCTTCGCGCATGCTCCCCAGCGTTTCCCTGACTTCAACACCGAGGGCTTCGTGAAAGTTCGCGTTCGGGTCGGCATCCACGGCAAGCACCGGGCTTTCGCCGGCAGCGATGAATGCCCGCACAAGGAGCGAGCTGATGGTGGTCTTGCCGGTACCGCCTTTTCCTGAAAGTGCAATCGTAAACGGGCGTCGGGTCATGGTAACAGTTCTCATGAAAAAAATAATCAGGGAATCTTCGCTTCTGCCCGGATCCTCCGGGATATCTCGGCTGCGGCCCGCTGGATCGCGAGAGCGCCGTTCCGGTCCGCAAACCGGATCCCGCAGCTCGGGGTGATCAGCGACTGCGCATCGAAAAGTTCTGTCGGGACCTGCTTTGTAAGCTGGGTGCGTATCGCGCAGTATCGTGCGTACAGCGAGTCGACTGTCTCACAGATAAAGAGTTTGTACTCGGCAGGGACGATCCCCCACGCGACAACGCCGCCCCGTTCCATGTATCCCCTGATAGAATCGGCATAGAGAAGGAATTCTTTTGCGGTCGCATACGCGTCAAGCGAGATCACCGAAGGGTTAAGGCTGATGACAAAACCCCAGTCAGTATTCGAGCAGCAGTGGACGCCAAGCCCGCCTTTCACGAGCGACGTGATATCATGCCAGCCGGAACAGACAGACTCCTTATCGAGCGGCACGACCGACGAGCCCAGCGAGGCAAAGTAGGGTTCGTTCAAGACGACCAGCGTCTCTTTGACACCGGTCCGGGCCTGCATCTCGTTCTCGCACCAGCGCGCCTTGAGCGCGATCATTTTCGAGAGGACATCGGCGAGCTGGGTGTCATAGTAGATCGGTCGTTTATCCGCATCGACGACCTGCATCCCGAACGTCACCGGCCCGGTCACTTGGCACTTGAGCGCCTGCGCCTGCGGGAATCGCCGTGTCATCATCTCGGCAAACGCAGATGCATGCGAACGATCAAGGCAGTACGGCGAGAAGTTTTCTTCGACAAAGTCCAGGTACACCTGCTCCATCGCGGCCGTGTTGTCCCGGGTACTGTCGTACAGCAACCGGTCCTCGCGGATGAGCTGGCCCGGGAGCTGGGCGGAGTCGTTGAAGACAATACTTTCAAGGAGTCCGCGGTCCGGGAGCGTGGGGGCATACGGGAATTCCGGGAAGATGTCGAGCACGTCGCTGCATGCGAGCACCGGGTCGGTATGCGGGAGGGCGCCGACACCGGTTGCGCGGGAGTTCGGGGGCTGGATCATCCGTGACATCAGGGCGCCTCTTTTTTCTCCCGGATGGATTCGAGGAGTGCCTGTACCCGGGGAAAGAGGGAAAGATCGGTGTGCGGGAGGAACGCACTTGATGTATACTCGTCCATGAAGGATGGCTCCGCGTTGAGTTCGATATAGGCGATCCGGCCTGCAATCCCATCGAGAAGTTTCCGCTTCCTGCGGTTGATGAGCGCGAGATTTGCCCCGTCCACTGCACCGTTCCCGATATTTTTTATTCGTTCGAGATCGATCTCCGGGATCAACCCGGCGATCGTCGCGTTCTTCTTGTTGATGTAGTTCCCGAAGGCCCCGGCAAAGTAGATGGTGGCGATGTCGAGCCGGGTCACACCGGCTTCATTCATGAGCGTCACGCAGGCAGCATGGATGGATGCCTTGCTCATAATAAGGTTCTTGATGTCGTTTTCCGTGATCACGATATCTTTCCCGATCTCGGTCTCGCGCGACCATGCGATCACGTACTCCGGGTAGTGTGCGCCGGTACGGATCCGGGAATTTTTGATCTCCGTATTTATCCGCCCGGTCCGGTCGATGACCCCTGCCGAGAGTAGTTCGGCAAGGATATCGATAAGGCCGGAGCCGGTGATGCCCTTGGGTTTCGTCCCGTTGATGGTGGAGAATGTGGGGGCAAGGGTGACCGGATCGATCGTGATCTTCTCGATGGCACCGGGGTTTGCCCGCATCCCAAAGAGGACCTCGCCACCTTCAAGCGCCGGCCCTGCAGCTCCTGCGCAGGAGAACATCCATTCCCTGTTCCCGAGAACAACTTCGAAATTTGTCCCGATATCAACAAGAAGCGTGATTTCATCGTTCTCGCCCATGCCGCAGGCAAGGATATCGGCAATAATATCGCCCCCGATAAAATCGCTTACGGCCGGGAAGGCAAAGAGCCCGCAATTCTTGTTGCAGGTCAGCCCGATCCGTGCGGCAGCAACCGAGAGTGCCCGCTGGACGACCGGGACATAGGGTTCCTTGATGATGTACGCGGGATCGATCCCGAGCAGCATGTGCGTCATCACGGTGTTTCCCGCAACAACGACCTCGTAGATGTCCTCACGGTCGATCCCGGCAGTATTGGACGCCGAGGTCAGGGCGGTGTTAATACTCTCAACGGCAAGTGCCTGGAGTTTCTCGATCCCGTTCTTCTGCGCATAATTGACGCGGGCAAGGATGTCCTCCCCGCAGCTGATCTGCCGGTTATAATTTGAGGCGACTGCGGCCACTTTTCCTGTTATAAGATCCCAGAGGTACGCGACAACTGTGGTGGAGCCAAGATCGACCGCTGCCCCGTACAGCCGGTGGGAAGTGTCGTTCTCCTGGAGATCGATGAGACGGTAGCCGCCGGGCACAAGGGCAATGGTGCCGGTCACCTTCCAGTCGCTGTGCCGGAGCAGGGCTGGGATCTCGCGCATCACTTCGAGCGGTGCGTACATCTTCTCCGCAACCGGCCCTCCCCGCTTCTGGATCCCCCAGAGCAGCCGCGAGAGGTCCGGCGACGGGTCGGCAAGGGTTGGCGGCTGGAGCTCGACATAATATTTTTTCACGGATGGGTGGAACTCGATCTCCGTATCTATACCGTTCACGAGAATTTTCTGTTCCTGGATCAGCGTGCTTTCAGGGATAACGACCTGAAGGTCACCCTGGATGGTGGTCTCGCAGGCAAGGCAGGCACCTTTTTTGAGTTCTTCTTCAGTAAAGAACCGCCCGTACTTCTGCCGGTCGAACTCGGTCTTGCCGGACTGGACATATACTACGCATTTGCCGCACTTGCCCTGCCCGCCGCAGACAACGTTCATGTTGATGCCGGCGCGCTGGGCAGCGTCGAGAATTGTCGTCCCACGGGGTGCAATGATCTTGTTATACCCGGGGAGAAAGGTAACGGTACGCATTTAGGGTTTCCATTCCTGGTGGAGGAAGTCGCCGATCTCCGCCGCGTCCCGGGGGCCGACCAGCACTTTCCAGCCGGTTGCCTCTTCGATCCGTCCCGAGAGGGGGGCGGAGTACCCGGGAATGATCAGTTTACGGTGCGTGACCTCATTTTCAACGCCGAATTCCTTTATCGCGTCCCGCACCAGTGTCTCGTTGAGTTTGCCGGCGGCAACTGAGGTAAGCACCGAGAGGCCCTCGGTATCCACGATCAGCATGAAGCAGGGGATGCGGCTGGATTCGAGGTATCCCTGGAGCGTGAAATACGTGAGGGAGAAGTTGACCGTCATAAGCACCGGTGCATCCTTGCCCGGAGTACCGACACGGTACAGCCCGGGGTTCATCTGGATGGGTTTCTGGGGATCGGTATAGATATTCTGGCGGAGGGTGAGCGCAGCCTTTGCAGAGGCCGGGGAGAGCGGGGAGGTGACGATGACAGAGGCGTACTTGACAATACCGAGGGCAATTGCCGCGTCCTCATCATCGAATGCTGTTGCATCCAGGTATACCGGGTACCCCAGATCCGGGACCGCCCGGGTAATGGCAAGCTGCCGGATCGCGGTCGACCGGGTAATGAAATCCCCCAGCGTCTGCGGGGCGGGATCGATAAGGAGGTTTGTTACGCCCTCTGCGACGCAGTCTTTTGTCAGCTGGGCGAGTGCTTCAAGGGAGGGAGCCCGCACCACGAGACGGCACCCGTGCTGTTTTGCAAGGGCGCACACCGGCTTGTAGTTTTCCGGCGTTGCCGCACAGATAAGGGGGCGGTAACTCCCGCACAGGACAAGCGCAGCGGCAAGGGCAGCCGGGTTATCCGAGACAAGGACTTCAGGGAGACCGGCGGTTTTTTCCACGGCAGCAACGGCCTTTACATAGGCTTCAACCGTCCCGCTTGTATTGACGATAGCTGTACCATTGAATTTCAAGTCAGCCCCGACACGGGTCAGCGTTTCATCGCGCACCCGGGCAGTGACTGCCCTGATCTCTTCTTCGCTCTCCGTATCCTTGATCTTAAACATAATCCCCGGGGGATGGTAGAAGGTCTTGTCGTGACGGTACAGGACAAATTCCTCGCCCACTGCAAATGAGCGCTCGCCGACCCCAAGTTTCACGAGTTTTATCGGGGGCCGGGTCGTTGCCCCAAGAACGGATTTTGCGTTCTCGTCCAGGTACGGGCAGAGCTCGATATCGGCTTTGCCTGCGGCAAGTTTCATTGCAAAGGTCAGGCAGGTAGGATCACCGCACTCCTTGCAGTTTTTCTTTGGGAGGAGCTTGTAGATATCCAGGGCCTTGAGTGCCATGTGTTACGCCCCCGACCGGGTTTTGAGCCCGGTAAATGCTGCCTTGAGCCGTTTTACCGTGTCCGGGTGACGGACGCAGATAATCTCCGCTCCTGCAACGGCAGCGGCGAGGCTTGTCGCAAGCTCCCATTCCACGGCGATAGCATTTCTGACTTCAGCATCAGCTTCGCGTACCTCCTTTATCGTGAGCGAATCCGACGGGGCGCAGATCATCGGCATCGCGAGATCCACGTCCCCCTTGAGCGCGGAGAACCGGATCCGTTCCATCGCAGAATAGGAGTACTCGAACCCGTAGCCGAGTGCGCCGGTATAGGGATCGATAACGATGTGATCTTTCTGGACGCCTATCTCCTTTAAGAGGATATTAAGCTGCTTTGCAAGGTTGATATCGATCGGAGACTGCGCAATAATTGAGTGATTATACGCAAGGGCCGCGGCAGCAATGCTCCGGTACCGGCCGGCCTCAGCAGTCCCGAGCAGGAGACGTTCGCCCTGCCCGGTCTCCCCGCATTTTAAAAACACCTCGCTGTCGATCTTCGGTTCGTTGCTCCCTTCGACAATGAGCGGCAGCGTTGTCGAAGAAAGGACGGTCTCAACCGATTTTCCGAGTGATAGAATATCGGAAAAATCCCGCTGCTTGGTACTCGTGAGGCAAAGCCGGACGAGATCCGCTCCATAAGTGGTCTCAGCAGTCTTTGCCCACGCACCGGGATCATGGACGAGATCCCCGCAGAACTCGTTTACGATTGCTGACCAGTACCGCGGGTCATCGCAGATCTCAAAGGCAATCAGGGGTGAGAGTGATGGGGTGTCCTTTTCCATGAACGGCAGGGTAGTTCCCCCGCCAATCCGGTACGTGCGTGACCGGGTGCCACCCTCTGCACGGGTTGCGCCAAGAACAACTTCTCCAACCGTGCTTGTCCAGCCAAAGTTCAGGTCAGGTATCATCTCTCACCTCACATCAGGGGTTTCATGGTAAGTGCCGGGTGGCCGACACGGGCGAGGAAAGCAGTCAGGTCCTCTATGGTCGCTGCACTATTCTCATCGGCAATTTTTTCGAAGAGGTCAGGATGTCCCTTTGCCGCGAGCAGCGGTACGAGCCGGGGTTTGAGTTCTTCTTTTAACTGTGCCGGCATCCAGACAAGACGTTCGATTCCGCCCTCACCCTGCAGGAACTTGTCTGAGAGGATATAATTTTTCGAGATCCCGGCAAAGCCCGGGGTCTGTGCCCCTCCGCCGATGGTTCCGGCAAGGGTCGAAAATGTCATGCCCGAGGGGGTCATGCCCTTGTATTCCCGGTTGACGACCATGATCCCGTTTACTTCGGGAAGCATCAGGGCGATTGCCTCAAAGCACCCGCAGCAGGTCATGGGAAATTCCATCACGCTGTAGAGCGAGCAGCGCTCGATCTCCCCGTGGCTTGCTTTTTTCACGAACCGGTTCACCCCTTCGAACTCGCCGTTCTGGGCGTTGACGAGCGCCCCTTTCTCGACCGGCTGGTTCGCGCCGGATGGCGATATCTCGTAGGCAATTTTCCCGTCAAGCCAGCTGATCGCCCCGCAGAGAGCCGGTCGCTCCGGCGTGATCACGCAGACGTGGTTGGGGGCAAACGTCTGGCAGAGCGTGCAGGAATAATAGGTATTGACATCGTTGTCACGCATCCCCTTGATCCGGGCATCGCGTTCCACGTAAATCTTCTCTGCCTCCTTTTTTCCCGCGAGCACCTTGTCCTGATCGGTGATGAGGGTCACCGCGACCGCATCGAGGAGCTGGGGAAAATCCATCCGGAACTTGCTTGCAAGAAGTTTTCCCAAGTGTTCGATCTTTACTCCTTTTGCAAATGCTTCCTTTGATATCCGGACCCAGATGAGGTCCCGCTGGGCGACGTGCCACGATCCTTCGCCGTAATTGATGAAGTTGTGGATCCGGCGTTCGAGTACCGGCTCGTAATCTTTTTTCATCGTTTTTCCGGAAACCTCTATAACGATACCCAGGGGGTAAGCGGCGCCTTCCTTCATGGATTCAATTTCCGGACCGATCACAGTTACCTTCCCGTCCTCAATCTCACCGGGATTTCGCATTCGCAAAAGTTCAAATGCGGGCGAGCGGCCCCCGCCAAATTCGACCTGCATCTCCTCTTTTCGTATGCTCTTTCCCTCAAACGCGGGGGAGCAGGCCATCGGGATGGGAATTGCAGTCACCGTGACCCGGATCCCTTTCATATCCATGCCGGTGCGTACGACATCTGCGGGTGTTGCAACAGTCCAGTCCCCACCTTCGTACTCGCCAAGAGAAAGGATCGGGAATCCCAGCACACGCATTCCGTCGACAAATGCGATCTCCTCATCAGAGAGGCCGGGAAATACAATCACGATCGCTTTTGCCCGTTCTGCTGCATACGTAAGTAGCCGGTGGGTGTCGCCCGGGGAGACTCCCCCGAACATCATCGCGACCCGTGCAATGATATCGACAAAATGGACGCTGTGCAGGGGTTTCGAACCGAGAGGGATAAGCCGGTAGTCGAGACCAAGTTTCACGCCGGCAGAAGTGAGGGATGGGATGACACCGCCGGAAAGGAACGTGAGCATGTATTTTTCCTGGAGTTCGCGGCAGATCGCAGCGGCGCTTTCAGCACTTTTTGGGGTGCCGACAAGAAGGGCAAGGCCAAGAATGCTCCCATCTACGAGGGAATATCCCAGTTTTCGTATCACCGTATCGCTGATGAATCCCGTGTATGGTGCAGGTTCCTTCCCATTGAGCGCAGTCGCCTCCGCAAGAAGGCACTCGGCTGCAACAAGCGGGTTGCTGCCGGTTTTTGTAAAGACGTCTGACGCAGTGCTGCGATCATGCACCCCGATCCCCGTCAGGGCATAAGACACGGGAAGATAGTAAGCGGTATCCTCGTAAGAAAATTCGCGAGATATAGAGGCCATTTTATTTTTCAGTTGCTCATATCCGTTTTTTTTGGCCAGCGTAACGTCGGTCAGGAATATCCCCTCTAATTATGGGTTACTGCGCAGCCATACATATAGTTTCGTTATTGGTGCAATTCTCGGCTAGTAACCTTTCTTATGCGTATACGCGGGTAATTATCAGAGATTTTTTAAAAAATTAACGACAATATTTATTCCCTCATAAATATATCCTCTTTAAGGTGAGAGAAAAAAATGCATCCCGAAAAAATCCCGGAAATTTTTCCTGTTGTCCTTATTTTGATCATTCTGGCACTATGTATCGTACCGGCGTATGCCCAGAATGGCACTGTATCCATTGAATACCGGGGTGCCGGTGGCTACTACGTTGGTGACAGCATCATATTTGACGGGAAGAACACAATCGGGAACACGACTGTGATAAAGATTACCGGTCCAGGCCTGCCGGCTCAAGGTGTCCCGCCGTATAACCTGACCGATGCACCGGGGACCGGGAACACTGTGGTCACAGACGCATCGGGAACATGGTCATTTTATTGGGATTCCTCCCGGGCAGTGGGAACTGAAAACCTGGATACTGCGCGGTACACGTTTACGGTATTCGATATGAGTAATCCGCAGGATACCGCCTCTTCTTCAGTTTATCTCAGGAAACCGGAATTTTATGTCACGATGTCACCAAATCCTGCAGTCCTTAACGATTATGTCCAACTGCTGGGGAAGGTGGAAACCGCGTCAGACTCCATGGAGATCAACGTTATTGACGTATCCGGTAACAAGGTGCATACGTACAACTCGCCGGTGAGTGTCGGGGGTTACTTCCAGTATGGGTTCCATGTAGACATGCCACCGGGCCTCTATACAGTCACCATCAACAGCCCGTCAATTCCGGAAGGGCTTACAACGACTCTGACGATTTCTGCGGCCAATCCAAATGCTACTATCGCAGAAACTGCCACTACAACAACGGTCACGGTCCCTGGAGCAAATACGACCGGGATCTCAGTCACCCCTCAGGGGACATCTAACGTTTCACCATATAATGGTACCCTTGTCGTTTCATCCACGCCAGCAGGTGCATCCGTATATCTCGATTCAGTAGTGGTGGGAAAAACACCTTTGACGCTGAATACGGTGAAACCCGGGACGCACACGGTGGAAATCAAGTCTTCCGGATACCTGCCTGTTTCTATCGATATTGTCGTTTCCGAAGATAAGCCGACAGAAATTGCACCGGAACTGATGAAGGCACCGTTTGGCCTTCCGCTTTCACCGCTGACCGTTATCGCAGGCTGTCTCGGTGCAATGGTATTGGTCCTGGCCGCACGGCGGAGAAAACAACAACCATAATCCGCCGGTTGCCGGCCAGAGACCTGCACCGGATTTTTTATGTTCTTTTTTTATCACCGTAATCTATAATGAAAACAAGGACAAATTTTAATCCTGCGCATGAGGCCGGTAATGGTGAAGAAATTTGGTTTTATTGCACATATGCCAGATGAACCCGGCTCTCTTGAGCGGGCAGCTGGCATTATCAAGAAATATGAAGGTAATATCAACCGTATCCAGTATGATCGGAGGATTGATCCATGTACAGTCTTTTATGAGGTTACCGCATCTTTAGATTCTTATGCAAGGATCACAAGCGATCTTGCATCTATCGGGTACCTTCAGACTTCCTTAAACCCGCAGAGTTTTCTTAAGTTTTCCGTTCACCTTCCCCATACGGCCGGTTCACTCAGCCGGTTCCTGAAATATACAACAGATTCCGGTGCAAATATCGGGTTTATCGATTTTGATGATGCCGGACGGCACCCGGACCGGCTGACGGTCAGCCTAAACCTTGAAGATCCGGCGTCAGTTGAACAACTCCTCGATCATCTGAAATCACGTTACCAGCTCGAGATCCTCGAATACGATACGACGGGGAAACATCTCGATGATACAATCTTCTATGTGCGATTTGCTCAAGAGATCCGTGAGCTGATCGGTGAATCTGAAAATACGTTCCTGCTTTCGTTTCTTGCCGACACCAACCATATTGCACAGGAACTGATGAACCGGGGGAACAATCCCCGGCAGGTCTTTGACAGCGTGCTCTTGACAGGGAGGACGCTGCGAGCCACAACTGGTGTGAATTTCTATGCCGACATCCAGCAGATCCCGGTCACCGACAAGGTCACCCTTTTCTGCTTCCAGATGCCCTGCGGAGGGAGTATCTATATCCTGACGACTGGTAAAGAGACTATGATGATCGACACCGGATACGGCATCTACCATAAGGATGTCATGAGGATGCTCTCACAGTACGGTCTTGGAGACGAGCGGCGTTTCGGTCAGCTGATTATCTCCCATGCAGATGCGGATCATTGCGGCGCCGGGGGATTTTTCCCTACAGGAGCGCTCATGCATACAGGGACCAGGGATATAATAAAAACAAACAACCGTGCATACGGCTCGCGGAGCGAGTACTCTGTCCTCGAAGCGTTCTACACCAAAATGATTAATCTCTTCTCCCGGTTCTGTCCTACGAAGGATATCACCTGCCTGCCACCGGCAGGTACAGCAACACGCAGCATCTTTCCAATTCTCGGGGCAGTACGGATTGGCGATCTTGAACTTGAAGTGCTCGAAGGACTGGGGGGGCATACTTTTGGTCAGATCTACCTGTATGCGCGGTCTGACGGTCTGCTCTTTACCGCTGATGCGGTTATTAATTTTTCCAGTCTTACACCGGAGCGGGCGGCCTATAATTCCTTGGCTGATTTCCTTGTCACTTCGGTGAATGTCGACAGTGATCTCGCGCGCAGAGAGCGCAGGGCACTCCTCGAACTTGCGGCAGAAACGGATCAAAACCTTGCATCCCGGAAGAAACGCTGTTGGATCTGCGGCGGGCACGGTGCCGTATCAGTGCTGGAAAAGGGGAAACTGGTGCCCTTTGGTGAGATAACACGGTACAGCATGACGAATCCCTAAAAAATAAAAGAAATGGCTCTGGAGAAAATCTGCATGCATGCAATTTAAAAAATCTATTAGATATCTTATGCGTGTGACATCATTTTCCCCCCTAAAGAGGGAGACATCCCAAGAAAAGTATCCTCTTGACTCCGCTATTATCCCCTATCTGGAATTTATCGGAATACGTTGCTTCCTAGGAATTTTTTAGAATTTTTCCTAGAAACCATTGCACGGTAAGAGATGTCACAAAGGTGCCGGGGCAAATAAAAAATAGTCTTGATTACCTCTGTTAGTGTCAGAAGAATCTCTCATAAACTCTCTAAATGCAAAAAATACTTCCGGTATGGATTGTTTTCCGGTTCACTTGCCGGTTTAACTCATACGGTTCCAGCAACCGGGCAGGTACGAAATTCTCATCTACTATGGGATAGCATCATTCTTACGAGAAGGATGGTTACGAGAAGGATGGAAAACCACAGAGTTCAGGAAATGATGCAGTTGATGGCATCAAAGATTCGGGGGATCGCATCTTCGCTATCTGATAATGACGTTGATAAATTCATTACCGAGATCCTTCATGGCCGGCGTATTTATGTCATGGGAGCAGGACGCTCTGGACTTGTCGCAAAAGGCTTTGCGATGCGCCTGATGCACCTGGGCCTCCAGTCGTACGTTGTCGGTGAGACAATCACTCCGGCGATTCAGGACGGCGATCTTATTGTGGTCTTTTCGGGATCGGGTAAGACGAAGACGATCGCGGATCTCGCGGAAACTGGTAAGGATATAGGAGCGCATATCTGCCTGATCACGTCCAACGCCGATTCCCGTATCGGAAAAATTGCCGATTGTAAAGTTATCATAGAACACCAGCGCGACGATAGCGATGACGACGCGGCGGAGTTTGAGATCCGCCAGATGCTTGGCGATCATAAATCTTTTGCACCGCTCGGGACGCTCTTTGAAACGGCCTCGATGATCTTCTCGGATGCTGTGATCTCCCGGCTCATGGAGATCACCAAAACCGATGAATCCGCGCTCAAGGACCGGCATGCAAATATCGAATAATATCGGGTAGGGTGGAAAACCAGTGACAGAGCAGTTCTCTTCCCGGGTGAAGGGAATAGAGGTTTCAGGGATACGGAGGATCTTTGAAGCGGCAGGTCCCGACTCAATAAACCTAGGTCTCGGACAGCCGGATTTTGACACCCCGCAGCACATCAAAGACGCAGCAATTGCCGCGATCCGGGCAGGAAAGACCGGCTATACCCCCAACACGGGAATCCCCGAACTCCGGGATGCGATAAGCGCCAAATTCAGGAAAGAAAACGAGGTGTCCTATACTCCCGATCAAATCCTTGTTACGGCTGGCGCAAGTGAGGCGTTGCACATCGTTATGCAGGCACTGGTAAGTGAAGGGGACCGGGTGCTCTGCGCCGATCCGGGCTTTGTCTCCTATGCCGCGCTCGCAACGCTTGCCGGCGGGCGGCCGGTCGGCGTCCCGCTGGATGAAACGTTCCATATCGATATCGAACAAGCCCAAAAACTCATGGACAATTCCCGCCTCTTTGTCCTCAACTCCCCGGCAAACCCGACCGGAGCCGTGGAGTGCAGGGAGTCAATTAAAGCACTGGTCGAGTATGCGAGCGATACAGGAGTTACCATCGTCAGCGATGAAGTCTACGAACATTTCATCTACGGCAATGACCACTGGAGTGCAGCCCGGTTTGGCGATAATGTAATTACGATCAATGCGGCAAGCAAGACCTACGCGATGACCGGCTGGAGACTGGGGTACCTTGCCGCATCTCCCGAGATTGTCGGCCAGTGTCTCAAGGTGCACCAGTACTGCCAGGCCTGTGCGACATCGATCTCCCAGTACGCGGCGCTCGCTGCCTATACCGGGGATCAGGCACCGGTACGGCAGATGCGGGATGAATACCGTGCACGCCGCGACCTGTTCTGTAAAGGTCTTTCTGATATCGGATTTAAATTCCCGGTGCCGGAGGGGGCATTTTACGCGTTTGTGCCGATGAAGCCTGTGCTTGTGCAGAAGATCATCGATAACGGCGTCATTCTCACACCCGGTTCGGCATTCGGTACAAATGCGCCGGACTACGCCCGCCTGAGCTATGCTGCATCCCGCGAAAACCTCAAGCGAGCCCTTGATAGGATCAGAGCGTCAACAGGTAATTAACATGGTCAAGGAACTTTTACGGAGATTGTCCAATGCCCACGGGGTATCGGGCAGTGAAGGCAGCGTATTTGCCGTAATAAAAAAAGAACTTAAAGGATATGTCGATGAAATAACCGAGGATCCTATGGGCAACCTCATTGCCGTTAAGCACGGCAACAAATCCAAGGTAATGCTTGCGGCCCACATGGACGAGATCGGGCTCATGGTAAAGTATATCGATGACAAGGGTTTTCTCCGGTTTATTACGCTGGGAGGTTGGTATGCGCCGACCCTTTATAACCAGCGCGTGATTGTCCATGGGACAAAAGGCGACCGTATTGGTGTCATTGGTGGCAAGCCCCCCCACATGATGGATGACGAGGAGCGCAAGAAAGGCGTCAAGACCGACGATATGTTCATCGATGTCGGGGCACAGAACAGGGACGACGTCGCGGAACTTGGCATTGAGATCGGGACGCCCATTACGATCGATCGCGAATTTAGCGAGCTCACCAACAACCGGGTAACCGGGAAAGCATTTGATAACCGCGCCGGTGTTGCAATGCTGATTAAAACCATGCAGAAGATGAAATCCCCCTTTACCGTCTATGCGGTCTTCACCGTCCAGGAAGAAGTCGGCCTTAAAGGGGCAAAGACCAGTGCTTTTACCATCGACCCTGACTGGGCCATCGCTACCGATGTTACGATCCCCGGCGATCACCCGGGCATCGATATGAAGGACGCGGCAGTCGAAATGGGAAAAGGACCGGTCATTACGATTGTCGACAGCAGTGGGAGAGGCCTGATTGCGAACAGCAAGGTTGTCCAGTGGCTGAAAAACACTGCTGAGTCCCACGATATCCCGGTGCAGTTCGAGGTCGGTACCGGGGGGACAACCGATGCGACATCCATTCACCTGACCCGTGGCGGTGTTCCGAGCACCACAATCAGCCCACCGACCCGGTACATCCACTCACCGGTCGAGGTGCTGGACATCCGGGATATTGAAGGCGGTGTGAACCTGCTGGTTGCTGCTCTTAAAACAAAACCCGTACTGTAATTTTATTCCGAAGTCTTCTTTTTTGTATCGATTGTTTATTTTTCATACCTCCCCGGATGCGGATTATTGCCCCTCCTTTTCATAGACTGGTGAAAGAAGGCGACCCGTTGTCTGAGGAATATATTTTTTTGCAGGGGGGGGCCAGCCCCTGATCCAGATGCTGAGTGTCCGGGCAATATTTCTGATCGGCAACGGACGATATCCGGGGTCAATTCATAACGTGCCGATATCATTGATAGGGTCTGACGGCAGATTCTGCTTAACAAAACCAAGAAACATATGATCTTGGTGATGAGGAGAAACTCCGAATAATGGGATCTTTGTGGCAATCTTTTCTCGCAGGCTTTGTTCTCCAGACTGCAGAAGCGAATTAAAAAAATCAGACTGCCGGGTTTACGGGGATATTACTAATTATATCCTGGTCGGAATAAGATTTTGACCAACAGCGATGAACGCCATGAGAAAAATCACCGTAACCGGAACTTATGGATAAGATGGTTCAGATTTGAAAAGAAGGACGCCCCGGCCGGGATTTGAACCCGGGTCAAAAGCTCCGCAGGCTTCTAGGATGTCCACTACCCCACCGGGACTTGTGTTTTTGTGAGTGCCTGCCTTATTTATATCGTTTTCATCGCTTAAATATCTCACCGAAAAAGGATCTGCATACTGTGGCTGGATTACAGTGTGTACTTATCCTGTAAAAAAGAAAAGTTGTGTATATCAATCATTGCGTCTGCACATTCACTGGAGTCCAAGTGGGTAAGGCAGTTGCTGTTGGAATCACTAGGTAATTCTGTGGGTGGCTTCCCCAGTATTGACATTGGGAGAATGTCTGGTTCTGGGGGTCGTCAATATTACCTACCGGTTTTACCCAGACTCCCGTGGTCGCAGTGATGTTATTCCCGGTCATCTCTATATGGAGATCGCCTGAATTGAGAATAGGGCCGAGTGTCGCATTGGTGTAGATACTGAGAGGATTGGGGGTCCTGTACGGTCCGAACCCGTCGTCAAGATAGACATCTCCTGTTGCTTTGTTCCGGACGGTAATCTCAAACCATGAATAGGGGGCATAATCCGAGTACTGCAGGGTAACCCACTGCTTGGAGCCCGTTTGCTCCTGAACATACTTTGTGACGGTGACATTGAAAGGAACAACAGAATAGGTAATATACATCGGGGGATTTTTCAGATTGAATGAGATCGCGGTTGTATTATAGGAATACTGCGTGTTGAGATAGATAAGGCAGGACAGGTCTGCAGCAATCGGCGTAGGCGTCGCATATGGGTTATATTCCGGATTATTTGTCTGGGCACCGGGATTATTTGTCATAAAAGGCGTAACTTCGGTCACATACGCAGGTGGTGTAGTTGTTTCCGAGGAGCCTGTCTTAGTAGCGTAATAACCGCCGGATGTCGATGTGGTCGTTGTTCCCTTTGGGGGGGTAACACACCCAGCCACAAGGAGCATGAGGATAGTGCTCAACACCAGAGCCATCAAACATATCTGCTTTGTCATTAGGATGAGTACAGTTTTTTCTGTTATTTATGTATATTTGAAAAACATATATACCTTGTACAGAATTGTAAAGCAGATCCATAAAGAACACGATATCCCCACTTAAATTACCCGGTCTGGAAAGCACAATTCTCCCGGTTGCATTAGAAATGCCCTGCGGGATAAAAAAAGCTTGCAATCATTTTTTGCATCGATTACCTTTCCACCAATAGTTCCATATGAGACCCGGAGAAAATACATAACCAAATAATGTACAATAGAGAAACACATTTTAATGTACAGTACTGGAGACCCTCAGATGGCATCGATACAAGCCCAAGCAACCATCCTGATAATAATAGCCGCCTGTTTCGTGGCGCCGGCTCTTGCCGGGACAAAATACCTTGATGGCACCCCGAACCTGACCGCATATATTGCCGGAATCAACGAATATTCAGCAGGTGGTGATATCCAGATCCCGGTTGTGATTGAGAATGACGGGATGAGTACGAATGTTCAGGTGGCGCCTGATATTATCGATCGCGCTGACCTCCCGACCACGGCGAAGTTTGTCACGGTAGCCATGTCTGCCGGAGATGCTCCTATAGTCATAAAATCAGATCCCCAGATGATCGGCGATCTCGCCAGCCAGACCCGGGACACCGTGACCTTTGATGCAAAGGTGAACGCAGATGCCCCGGCCGGCACCTATTCCGTTCCCCTGAACATCAGTTATACCCAGTTCTCTTACGTTGATCAATTTGGTGTTGACACATTCCGCTATTACTACGTGCAGGACAACGTGACGGTCACCATCCCCCTGGTTATTAAACCGGAGGTAATTCCGGAGATTGTCTCGGCGACATCAAACCAGCTGATTGCAGGGGCAGATGGATACGTGAACCTGACGATTAAAAATATCGGGTCGTTGGATGGGGCAAAGGCTACCGTAAAAATCCTCCAGGACGACGACAGCCCGGTTACTCCCGTTGACAGCAGCGTGTTTATCGGAGCCTTTCCCGCGGGCGGTATCGTATCCTGTCAATATAAAGTAACGGTCGCAAAGGATGCAGAAAATAAAACCTATCCTGTTGACGTGGTTGTGGTATACCAGAATGACGAAGGGGATTTTGTTACTTCACAGACAGAAACCGCAGGCGTCGACGTGGGGAATAAAGTGGATTTTACCATCCTTTCCCCCCCCGCAGAGATGAGTCCGGGCAGCAAGCAGACGATACTTGTTGAATACCAGAATACCGGAAATTCCGCGATCGAAAGCGCAGAAGCACGAATCAGTATTGTTGACCCGTTCACCAGCACTTCCGATGTTGCTTACCTTGGCGACCTCGAACCCGGGCAGTCCGCTGTAGCGTCATTCCAGCTCAGCGTGGCGAGCGATGCCACCCTCAAGGAATACGGGCTCGATTCTGAGATCAGGTACCGCGATGCTCTCGACGATACCTACATCTCCGACCCAATGAAAGTCTCTATCGATGTAAAAAATCTGACCGGTTTTACAGGAATTATATCCAACCCACTCTACATTTCTGTCTTGGTTGCGGTGATCATCGGTTTAATCTATACGGTGTATCACCTCCGGAAAAAGAAGTAAAGATAGCTCTGGAAAAACATCATTTTTTTTTAATTGCATAACACCTGTTGACAGAGAGGAGCCTGCCTGTTCCCAGAGCCCCTTGCTGCTTTCGGCGATGATGTGCGTAGTCCCACCCCGGGTATCATCGTTCTCCAGGAGATGTCAAGGTTGTGGGAGGAAAGACTTCAAGAAACGGAAAGAGGGGTAGTATATAGTTTTCACGAGAACCAACAACAATTTTTACCCGTCCTGGACGATACCGCACGAGGCAGGTGCTGATTAAGAAAATCGCAGGCGATATAAACATAGATATAATATAAAGCCTTTTAATTCTGTTAGAGAGCAATGGTGATGAATTCTGAACCATCAGGAACTGATGCGGACATCCATGACAGGGAGAGCGCCATTGATGTCTTCATTCTCTGTAAAGATGCCCGGGATTCGCAACAGATCAGCGATCAGCTGACGCCGCAGGGATACCGGGTTACCCTTTTTTCCGACAGGACGGACCTGCTTGAGACCCTTCGTGCCGGAAAACCTAATCTCCTCATCTGCGATGCCACCCGCCCTGAGCAGGACGGCTACGAAGTCTGCCGCGAGATAAAAGCGGATAACGATCTCTGGAGGGTCCCAGTACTCCTTCTCACCGGTGTTGCAAGCCTCGGCGATCTCCTGATTGTCCTCGACAGCAACGCGGACAACTTTATCGCCCGGCCGTACGATACCCAGTACCTCCTGTCACTCATCGAAACGATGCTCGCATCAGCGGTAGAAAAACCGGATCCTGACAAAGTCAGGACCCAGTTCAAGATCCGGCACGAAGACCACGATTACGTGATTATGGCGGATCGCAGGAAACTTCTGGAATTCCTGCTCTCGTCATTTGAGATCGCGGTCGATCGGGCCGGGGAACTGGCACATGTTCAGGGAGCGCTTGACAACCTGAAATCCACGCTCGAACGACGGGTCGCAGACCGCACGAGTGAACTCAGTACAGAAACAGCCCGTCTCCAGATGCTCCTGAACGGGAAAAGCCGGGAGCTGGAGAATGCCGGAAACGCGCTTGCCGGGCAGAAAAAAGAGGGAGCGGCCCTGCGCTCCGGTATTGAAGAGCGTGAAAAGGTTATTGCCGGAAACAAGGATGAAATCAGTCGGCTTGCGCAGGAACTCGAATCAACCCGTTCCCGGCTTGCGGAAGCAGAAGATACGGTACATACGCTCGGAACCGAGAAGGATGAACTCGAACATGCCCTCCGCGGCGATGCAGAGACCCTGAACAAGCATCTTGAAACGACACAAAAGGATTTGGAAGAGGCAAAAAGAGAACTCGCGGATGTCTCCGGTCACCGGGCGGTACTGGAGGCGCAGGTTGCTGAGCTCACGCACACGCAGGAGGAAGCACAAAAAGGACTGAGTGCCCGGTCGATCGAGATCGATCAGCTTAAAAGTGCCCTCGCCGCGGAGAAGAACCGGTTGGAAGCGGCTGAACAGGAAGTCAAATCCATCCTGCAGGAGAAAACAAGGTCCGAGCAGGATCTCCGGCAGATGGTCGGGGACATTACCCAAAAGGCAAAGCAGCAGTCTCATGAGTGCAGGCAGCTCGCTGATGAACTGGCCGCCGAAAAAGAGCAGCGTTCAGCCGCAGAGCAGCAGTGCAGCACGCTCGCGCAGGAGACGGCAAAAAAAGAAGCATCCTTTGCCGCCGAGAGGGGGGCACTCCTCGCGCACCACGAAGCACTCCAGCAGAAATACGACGCGCTCACGGAATCGTTTGGTGCCGAGAGACAGAAGAGCGCAACACGCGAGTCCGAACTCGCTCGCATCACCACGGCACGAGAACAGATCGCCCGGCAGGTGCAGTCATTACAGGATCAGCTCACCACGGCAACTGCCGCTCTTGAAAAGGAAAAAGGTCTACGTGCCGGCGCAGAAAAGAGCGCTCAGGATATTGCAAAAACAAAGGACGGTGAGATAGAGGCACTGAACAATAATCTCTGTGAATTCCGTAAGGATCTGGAGAGCGCCCGTTCTGATCTGGTGCAGGTTCAGCGGGAACGGGACGCTGCGCTTGACAGGCAGAAGAGCCTCAGTGACGATCTCGCCGCGGCCGTTCTTGTCGGAGCACAATCCGATAAACTTGCCCGATCGGCTACATCCGAGATGGAGCAGATCCGGGAAGAACTGGAGACCGAGCAGCGCCTGCGCCATGCAGCTGAGGAAAAACTCTCGGAAGTAACCCGGACAAAGGAGAAGGTTGAGCAGAACCTGGGTTCCACCGGTGAGCGGGTGGTGGCACTCGAGCGCGATTATCACGCAAAAATCCAGTCCCTTGCGGATGCCCTTGACGCAGAGCGCGATGCGCGTCACAGAGCAGAGGAGAACTTGTCGCGTGCAGCCCGTGAAAAGGAGCAGGCAGAACAGAAACTGCAGGTGATTTCCAACGAGAGGGTGGCGGTGGATGCGCGCCGTGAAGATCAGATCATCAGGCTCGAAGGCAACCTTAAAACTGCGCTTGAACGACAACGCTCACTGGAAGAGCAGCTCCGCAATGCCGATCACGAGCAGACAGAGAAAGAAGAAGCAGTGCATGCCCTTAACCAGGAAGTTGAACAGGCTGCTGCCGCACTTGCTGCAGAAAAAGAGAGGAGGCATGCAGCAGAAGAGGCATATGCAGAGGCAAAAGAGGCTCTTGTCGCATTCAGGAAAAAACCCCAGATCCCGGCTACCGCAATAGAAGAGGTCCCGATAGAAAAACACGCGATAGTTACGAAAGAGCCGGATCTTCCTGTTACGATCCTGCACGGTCCGCAGGCACTCTCCCGTAAAGAGATCGACTACCTGGCACCGGTACCGCAGGCACCGGCAGATCCGGAGACCTCAAATACCGCGAGAGAACAGGCTGAACCCAGGGTCAGGATAAGGAGCGTGGAAGATCTCTTTGAAGATCCAACGGACCTCGATGTCCATGATCTGTCGGATGCCATTCGGATCTCTGACGCGGAAGCCAGCAGGGTTGTCAGCGAGGTCAAGGAATCAGATGAAGATGGTACCGCCGGGTTAACTGGATATAGTGTCCCGGGACCCGGAGAAGCTGAACCGGAAGATACCGAAGGTACTCCGGACGAGGATGAAACAGGTGATGACGAGGTTAATGAGGCTGGTGACGGGAGCACATTCGGCGAGGAAACCGCAGACAGTGAACATGCAGCCGGACTCCCGTCATTTGGCCGGCAGCAGTGGCTGGACCTCGTCAAATGGGCGCACAATACCGATACGCTCAGCCATGAGGATCGCATCAGGATCGTCAAGCTCGGGCGACTGATCCAGAAAGGCAGGCGACTGACCCGGCGGCAGGAAGCACAGCTCGCAGAGCTTGTGGCACTTGCCCGTGCAAGGGGATATCAGGCAAATTAATAAACCACCGGCACCACCGCACTTTTTTAGTACATCGGCGATTGTAATCAGGTTAAAGCCGCGGTCATTTTTTCGGTGCCATCATGGTACACAACTCAGGTACTTTTTGCAGGAGGGGGTACCCTCGTGATGCCTGCCGGCCCATGATCCTGCCGGAGGGAGACTTCTGAGAAGTACACCATAGTGATGAGGCAGAAGCTGATACCAGCAACACTGACCGGTAAAAAGAGGGCCGGTGCAAGGATGCCTTCACTTTCAAGCCAGAAAAGGACAATGAGTACCGCGCAGTGCTGGATATGGTACCGGGCGATCCGGGGGTCGGTTCGGTCACAGGGGCGGATGGAACCGGCGACCGTCCATGAGCTGAACGGGAAGAACGGGAAGATACCTTTTCTCGTGCAGAGATCCTCAGTCAGATGAAGTCCCATACCGAGGAGTACGCCTCCTGCAAATAGGGCGATCATACCGGCAAGTGTTTCATTAATCAGATGTGCCGGGATGTAAAGGAAAGCGCTCGTGAATGCAAAAATAAACAGGACGCCGGGGATGGAGTGGGTCAGGCGCTTGTCCGCAGGATCCGAAACAGGGTGCCGGGCGTGTGCATAAATCCGGTAGAGGATAGGGGCACAGATCCTCCGGGGAAACTGGACGATCAACCATGCCAGTGTACGGAAAGTGAACCGTTTGGGCCGGGTCATATGGATATCCGGCAGGAATACACCGGTACAGGTACCGCTAATAACCAGTATCATCGGGAGCGGTTCAGAGAGAAAGAACGAACTGCAGACAATAAGAGCGCACATCAGACCAAGTGCCATGTGATGCCGGGTAATCATGGTAGAGTGATCCTCATTGCTTTCGTGCTTCACGGGACTTGAGTTTTTCAGACAACAGGCGCTGCCGGTGTTTCTGATTCCGCCGGGACCGGCACCGGTAAAAATCAGGTGGAAGTTGTGCCCGCCGGTTATTGGCGAATTGATCTGACTTTGTTTGCATATAAGTATTGGGATTATGCTTATTTTTGAATAATGTAAATTAAAATTATTGAACAAATGGCTGACCCCCTTACGGATCTTCTGCCACTTACGGATTCAGACCCCGAGTGAGCGCACTTTAACGCCGGCGGGTACCCTGCCAAAGCCGGCGAATGGCCATATATCATGTGAAAACAACCGGCACCCGGGTGGAAACTGCCAGCGGAAGGCATACGTTCCCGGCCCCGCCTTTATTCTGCCAGGCCACCACCGGCAATGAATGGCCGGGAGCACGCACATCTCATGCGGATAATACCGCAGAGGTATACGCCTGTTGGGCAGCACACGGTAATTAACTATTGTTGACAAAAATAAATATCAATACACAATTTTTAACTATTAATTAGTAAATGAATAAGTGAAACAATTGATTTTTGAGGATTGTGAAGTCATGAAAGAGACACTGACACCCACCAAAATTGCACTTATCAGTATGATTTGCGGACTCGTGATTGTATCGGCCCTCATTGCCGGCTGCACCCAGAGCACTCCGCAGGGACAAACAACTGCAACCACCGCTGCGGCAACGCAGGTTCCTGCCACAGCCGCGATGACCGCAACCCCGATCCCATCTTATACCCCCTCGCAAAGCAACCTTGTTGTCTATACCGCTGCCTCGCTGACCGGCGCATCAAACACCATTGGATCCTCCTTCTCCACAGCCAATCCGGGCATCACGGTGGCCTTCGACCTTGACGGGACCCAAGCGCTCAAGACGCAGGTTGAAAACGGCGCATATGCGGATGTCTTTATCTCGGCCAGCAACGCCTACACAAACACCCTCAAAAACGAGGGATACTTTGTCAATGGGACCGTAAAAACGCTGACGACAAACTACGTTATCGTCATACTGCCGGCATCCAACCCGGCGAACATCACGTCCCTTGCAGACCTTGCAAACCCCGGTGTGAAGATCGCCATGGAGGATAAGACCGTTCCCGCCGGCACCGCGACCATTGCGGTTTTGAATAACCTTGCCAACTCGACCTACGGGCAGAGCTGGAAGAATGCGACGATCAGTAACGTGGTGACCTACGAGACCTCCGAGCCTGCTGTTGCCACCAAGGTTGCCCTTGGCGAAGTCGATGCAGGATTCGTATACCAGTCCACGGCGACTGCAGCGGCAAACGGCACCTACCAGTCCATTACTATCCCTAAAAATAACAACTATCTCCAGACGTACACGATCGGGATCCTGAACGAGAGCCAAAACCAGGCTGCCGCTGCCAACTTTGAGCAGTTCATGCTCTCCTCTGCCGGCCAGCAGATCCTCACGCAGTACGGATTTACCTCGCCATAAACTAAAAAAGATCACAACCTTTTTTTAATGTGAGCCGGGCCGGCCGGCGATGCTGCCGGTGGAGGGAGATAACCTCATGGTACTCAAATACTCTCGGTCAAAGAATTACCGGCGCAACCTGACGTATCTTGCTGCAGGAATCCTGATCGCAGCGGTCACGCTCTATCTTGCCCTGCCGATCGTTGCCCTCTTTCTCCGGATGACACCGGACCTGTTCTTTGCCACGCTCCATGACCCGGATGTGGCGAGCGCACTCTGGTTGAGCCTCTTTACGACAGGTATCTCTCTCACAGTAGTCATCCTTGTCGGCACTCCATTTGCCTATTTCCATTCCAAGTACTCGTATCCGGGAAAAGTGGTCGTGGATACACTCATCGATCTGCCTCTGGTCCTTCCCCCGGCAGTAGCGGGTGTCGCCCTTCTCGTGCTTTACGGCCGGGTCGGCATCCTCGGTCGGTACTTCAACATGTTCGGGATCTCGATCGCCTTTACCACGCTCGCGGTGATCATGGCGCAGATCTTTGTCGCATCCCCGTTCTACCTCCGTCAGGCAAAATCACTCTTTGAGCAGCTGGACCCGGCCTACGAGCAGACCGCACGGACACTCGGTGCCTCATCGCTGCGGACCCTGGTTCAGGTCACCATCCCCATGACGGCGACCGGCCTTGTTTCCGGTGCGGTCATGACCTTTGGCCGGGCACTCGGGGAGTTTGGCGCGACGATCATGTTCGCCGGCAACCTGCCCGGGGTGACCCAGACGATGCCGCTTGCGGTCTATGTGGGGATGGAGGGTAGCAACATCAATGCCGGGCTCACGATCTCGATCCTGCTCGTGATCATCTCGTTTGGGATTATGATCGCCGTACGCCTGATCCAGAAGCGGGAGGCAGACCGTGCTTGAAGCAGTGATGGTAAAACTGCTCCGTGACTATACGCTCGATCTTTCGATTAGCGTGCAGCCCGGGGAGATTATGGCCCTTATGGGCCTGAATGGTTCGGGCAAGTCAACGACCCTCAACATTATTGCGGGATTGCTGCAACCTGACTCTGCTACGATCACCCTGAGTGGTGAATGCCTCTGCAGGACCGACGATGGCACCGATGTCCCGACCGAAGACCGACGGATCGGGTATGTCCTCCAGAACTCATCGGTGTTTCCCCATATGACCGTCCGCGACAACGTAGCATTCGGTCTTCGCACCCGGCACCTTCAACGGTCCGTGGTAACAGAACGCGTCGCGCTCTGGATGGACCGTATGCACATTTCAGACCTTGCCAATGTCAGGGCGAAAAACCTTTCCGGCGGCCAGAAGCAGCGTGTCGCACTTGCCCGGGCTCTTGCCATCGAACCCGGTCTTCTGATGCTGGACGAGCCGTTTGCCGCGCTCGATACAGAAAGCACGCAGACGGTAAAAGATCTCACGCGTCGGGTTGTCAAAGATATGCAGATCCCCTGTATCCTCGTAACACACCGGCTTTCCGACAGCACGGAGATCGGCGACCGTGCCTGCGTCCTCTGCCAGGGCAGGAAAGAGTGGGAAGGGATCCCCGGTGAGATGCCGGATCTCTGCTCGGTCTGCCACTGCAGGTGAAAAGGATACCCCTGAGGTCACGGAGTAATGGCGGGAGGGCCTGATAGATCAATATGCCCCTTACGGGGGCAAAGATAATTGGTCTCATTCCGCGAGGACCGGTGGACACCGGAGCAAACTCATGAAACTGGGATGTACGAGATCTCCAAAATTCCTGAGGGATACCTCCCATTTTCCGGCAGATTTTTATAATACAATCCGACAGGATCATGTATGGTGGATACAGGAAGTCTCACATGGCCGGTTCAACGAAGACAAGATTTTCTCCGTATTGTCACGTATATAACTCTTGCAACTGTCCTTATCTTTATCATCGATATTATCACGCCGCTGGGCGTGATGATCTGGATCCTGTACCTCATCCCCCTTTTTTTAACCGTATACCTGAGCTGGAAGTACGCACCGCTCCTGATGACCGGCGTGTTTATTCTCCTCATGGCGGCGAGCCTTTTCCTGTCGCCGCGTGACCTGCCGATAGAATACGCGCTGATCGACCGGGCCTTCTTTGCGCTGATCCTCATCATTGCATCATTTTTTATCACGGATTACGTAGCGAATGTCGAGGATATCGCTTCAAGCGAAGAGCGGTACCGCTCTCTCATTGAGTGGCTCCCTGAAGGGATCGTGGTCTACCGGGAAGACGGGATCGCCTACATAAACCCTGCCGGCAGCCGGTTGCTCGGTGCTGAACGCGGAGAAAACCTGGCAGGCCGTGATATTATCAGTATGATCGATCCGGACTTTCAGGCCGTCTTCCGTCAGCGGATTGATCAGGCAGCTGCCGGGGCGCGAATGCACCTTGACAACGTCCGGCTCATCAAAAATGACATGAGTGCTGTAACCGTCGATATGTTTCTGGGGACTGTATTCTGGGATAACGAGACTGCAGTAGAGATCGTGATGAGACCTGCCTGAACTCGGCAGGAGATGTGGAACCGGCCGGGACGACAGCTTCTTCCCGGGTGTGTGAAAAAAAAGCAGGCAGCGAGCCCCCTTTGGATCAGACTGCGATATTCGTAAAAGAGAGCAGCCATTGCCCCCGGGGTTTGTCCCGGATCAAATCGGATCTCACGGCTGTTTTCAAAGGGGCCCTGAATGGATGATGAAGTATCCGGTGTATTGTAATGCCCAGTAACCGGTGGTGTAACTACGAGGGCAGATGGTAAAGGAAGCGGCAAAACAGCATACCTTTGATTCGGGAACAGACTACCCCTCCGGATCTTGGCATGGTGTACTGGTGCACTTCGTATCCTGATGTATCTACAAAAAGTCTAATTTAGCAAACATCACCATTCTTACAAGGCTGACATGCATTTATACAATAATCTGAAACCCTCGTACGCGCAGGATCTGCCGGTCCGGAAACACCCGGGCCGGGGCACGCATGAGGTACTCAATCTATGACTTCCGATTCGATCAGTGCACTGATAAAAAAACAGGTAAAACCAGCAGTGCTGATCTTCCTGCTGCTCACACTCGTCGTAGGCATCCTGTACCCGCTTGTTGTCACCGGTATTGCACAAGTGGTATTTCCTTCCCAAGCAAACGGGGATCTCCTGCAGCACGACGGGCAGGTGGCCGGATCGTCGCAGATCGGCCAGCCGTTCTCGTCACCGCAGTATTTCTGGGGCCGCCCCTCCGCAACAACACCGGTACCGTATAATGCCGGGTCATCAACCGGGTCCAATCTCGGCCCGAATAACCCGGCGCTCGTACAGCAGGTACAGGCGAGGGTCGATGCACTGCATGCGATCGATCCCAATAACACAAATGAGATCCCGGTCGATCTTGTCACTGCATCGGGTAGTGGTCTTGACCCGGACATTTCGGTCGCCGCCGCGGAATACCAGGTGCCCCGTGTATCACGGGAACGGAACCTCTCTGCTTCTGATGTATCAGCACTTGTCGCGTCGCAGATTGAGCCCCGCCAGTTCGGAATATTCGGCGAGCCCCGGGTCAACGTCCTCTCGCTGAATCTGGCACTTGACGATCTCAGCACCAATGCAATCCCCGTACCGCAGCAGACCGGGTCATCGGCCCTTCTCCAGAACCACGCCCCGGAGGTGATTTTCGGAATGAATGTCTCCGACTGGGCCCAGTTGATCCTCTTTATTTTTATCGTTGCACTCATTGCCGTGCCCCTTGGTGCATGGATTGCAAAGATTTTTACCGGTAAGCCAAACTTTCTCTCGCCAATCGTTGATTGGATCGAGCAGAAAGTCCTCACGGTGTGCGGAGTTGCTGTCGGGGAGGAGATGGACTGGAAGCAGTTTGCGGTTGCTGTCATGGTCTTTGCGATACCCTGCATTGGTGTTGTCTTTGTGATCCAGCAGGTGCAGCAGTTCCTGCCGCTCAACCCAGCAGGACTGGAGGCCGTGCCTTGGGATCTCTCGCTCAACACCGCGATCAGCTTTGCAACCAACACCAACTGGCAAGCGTATGTACCGGAAGTGACCGTAAGTTACTTTACACAGATGGTCGGCCTCGTGGTCCAGAATTTCCTCTCGGCGGCAGTCGGGATTGCCGTCCTTATCGCGCTCATCTATGCGTTTATGCGACGGTCGGCTACGACTATCGGCAACTTCTGGGTGCTGCTGGTACGAAGCGTCATGATCCTGATCCCCATCTGCCTGGTCATATCCATGGTGCTCGTCTCGCAGGGAACGCCCCAGACATTTGGCGGCCCGGTAACCGTACCACTCCTTGACCCGGTAAAGGACAGCACCGGTGCGCTTGTCACCAGCCAGACCATCCCCCTCGGGCCGGTCGCCTCGCAGATCGCCATCAAGATGCTCGGGACAAACGGCGGCGGTTACTACAATGCCAACTCGGCGCACCCGCTGGAAAATCCCACGCCGTTCTCGAACTTTGTCGAGATATTTGCCATGATTATTATCCCCGCCGCGCTCTGCATCACATTCGGGATCATGATCGGGTCGAAACGGAAAGGTGTTGCTCTCCTGATCGCCATGTCCCTTATCTTCCTGCCGCTGCTCGGCCTTGCCATCTGGTCCGAGCAGGGTGGGAACCCGGTACTCTCACCGCTCGGTATCGACCAGAAACCCTCGTACCTCCAGTCGGGCGGGAACATGGAGGGAAAAGAGGTCAGGTTCGGGATCGTGCCATCTGCCCTCTTTGCGGTAGTCACAACAAGTACTTCCTGTGGTGCGGTCGATGCCATGCATGACTCGTTCATGCCCGTTGCCGGCGGGATCTTGCTCTTTGACATACACCTGGGCGAAGTTGTCTTCGGTGGTGTTGGTTCCGGCCTGTACGGCATGCTCGTCTTTGCCATCATCGCGATGTTTGTTGCCGGCCTGATGGTCGGGCGGACGCCGGAGCTCTACGGCAAGAAAATCGAGCAGCATGAGATGAAGATGGCGATAATCATCATCCTTATTCCCATCGTTCTCATCCTGGCTTTCACGTCCCTTGCTGTACTCACGACCGCGGGGCAGGCCGGCGTTTTCAACCCGGGGCCCCATGGCTTTACCGAGATCCTGTATGCATATACCTCAGCGGCCCAGAACAACGGCAGCGCCTTTGCCGGGCTCTCGGCGGACAGCCTGTTCTATAATATCACGACAGCGATCGCGATGTTTATCGGGCGCTATGCAGTTATCGTCCTGACACTGGCGCTCGCGGGGTCGCTTGTCACAAAGAAGATCGTGCCATCGGGTGAGGGGACGCTCTCCGATCACCGGCCGTTGTTTATCCTCTGGCTGGTCTTTGTCATCATCGTTATCGGGGCGCTCAGTTTCCTCCCGGCGCTCTCGCTTGGCCCCATCGCGGAATACATGGGCATGGTTGCAGGAGGGCTGGTCCATGTCTGATGTGGAAAAATCCCGCAAGATCACCCCGGCCGTCCCGGGGCTGTACGAGCGTGCGGTCGTGGATGCGCTCATCAAACTCGACCCGCGGACGCTTATCCATAACCCGGTCATGTTTACTGTCGAAATCGGCAGCGTAATAACGACACTGCTGTATTTTCAGGCGCTCACGGGAACCGGGGAAGCACCGGCCGGGTTTATCGGTGCCATCTCTGCTTGGCTCTGGTTTACGGTACTCTTCGCAAACTTTGCCGAGGCGCTTGCCGAAGGCCGGGGCAAGGCGCAGGCAGAATCCCTCAGGAAGATGCGGCAGGACACGACTGCAAAACGACTTCGTGAGCGGTACCGGATTATAAAAGGCAGCGAGCCGCAGGAGAGCGACTTCGAGCAGGTGTCGTCATCGGTGCTGCGCAAATCCGACCTGTTCTATGTAAAAGCCGGCGACATCATCTCGGTCGACGGCGAGATCCTCGAGGGCATCGCGTCGGTCAACGAGAGCGCCATCACCGGCGAGAGCGCCCCGGTCATCCGCGAATCCGGCGGGGACCGGAGTGCAGTCACCGGCGGAACGGTCATCCTTTCTGACTGGCTGATCGTCCGCGTGAGCGCAAATCCGGGGGAAGGTTTTCTCGACCGCATGATCTCCCTTATCGAGGGTGCAAAGCGTCAGAAGACACCCAACGAGATCGCGCTCAACATCCTGCTGCTCGGCCTGACCGCGATCTTTCTTGTAGTGGCAGCGGCCCTCTATGCGTTTTCTGCATACAGCGTCCAGTCCGCCGGGACCGGGACGACGGTCACCATAACGGTACTTGTGGCGCTCTTTGTCTGCCTCGCGCCGACGACCATCGGCGGGCTTCTCTCCGCGATCGGCATTGCGGGCATGGACCGGCTGATCCAGAGGAACGTAATCACGACATCGGGCCGTGCGATCGAGGCGGCCGGGGACGTGGACGTCCTCCTGCTTGACAAGACCGGCACGATCACGCTCGGGAACCGCCAGGCCGTCGAATTTATTCCGGTGGACGGGACCACGATAGAGGATCTCGCCGGGATCGCCCAGCTGGCATCGCTTGCCGATGAAACCCCCGAGGGCCGCAGCATCGTGGTCCTCGCAAAAGAGAAGTACGGTCTCCGCGGCCGGACGGTCGGCGCATCAGGGCCTGAAGCAGGGATGCAGTTTATCCCGTTTTCAAGCCAGACCCGTATGAGCGGCGTCGATCAGGGCGATCTCCACATCAGGAAAGGTGCTGCCGATGCTTTGTTCAAATATATCGAGTCCAGTGGCAACGGCGTATCAGATGAACTGAGGGCCGCTGTCGATACCATCTCACGTGCCGGCGGGACCCCGCTGGTCGTCGCGCAGAACGGGAAGGCGCTTGGGGTCATCCACTTAAAAGATATTGTCAAAGGCGGAATCAAGGAACGGTTTGTCCAGCTCAGAAAGATGGGCATCAAAACCATCATGATCACCGGGGATAACCGGCTCACCGCTGCAACGATTGCCGCAGAAGCTGGCGTTGATGATTTCCTTGCTGAGGCAACACCCGAGAGCAAACTTAAGCTGATCCGCGAGTACCAGGCCGGCGGGCGGATGGTGGCGATGACCGGCGATGGGACAAATGACGCCCCGGCCCTTGCGCAGGCCGATGTTGCCGTCGCCATGAATACCGGCACTCAGCCGGCCCGGGAAGCAGCAAACATGATCGATCTCGATTCCAACCCGACGAAACTCATTGAGATCGTGGAGATCGGAAAACAGCTCCTCATGACCCGGGGGGCGCTCACCACGTTCTCCATCGCAAACGATATCGCAAAATACTTCGCCATCATCCCGGTCGCATTTGCCTCCACGTACCCGTCCCTTGCCGCGCTCAATATCCTCGGCCTCCACAACGGGATTCTTGCTGCAGTGATCTTCAACGCGGTTATTATTGTCGCGCTCATCCCGCTCGCCCTGCGGGGTGTGAATTACCGTGCAATGTCGGCAGAAGAGGCATTACGGAACAACGTCCTGATCTACGGTGTCGGTGGGATTATTGCCCCCTTTATTGGCATAAAGATCATTGATATGCTGCTGATCTTCTTTGGAGTGTGAACCTGACCTATGCCAGCCCCTTCCGATTGCCGTACCGATCAACGCCCTGATCCCGATGCACTGCTTGCATGTGTGCAAAAAGAAGAGTTGCAGGAACAGCGGGGCAAACTGAAGATTTTCCTTGGATATATCGCGGGAGTCGGGAAGACTTACGAGATGCTCAAGGCGGCGCATCTCAGGAAAGACGAGGGGATCGATGTAAGGATTGGATATATCGAGCACCACGGGAGGCGCGAGACCGAGGAGCTCATGGAGGGGCTCCCCTCCATTCCCATCCGCAGTATCGAGTACCATGGAGTAAAACTCCCCGAGATGGATCTCGATGCAATCCTTGCTGCACACCCGCAGCTTGTCCTCGTTGACGAACTGGCCCACACAAACGTGCCCGGTTCCCGGCACCCGAAACGGTACCAGGACGTAGAAGAACTGCTCGCCGAGGGGATCGATGTCTATTCCACGCTCAATGTCCAGCACATAGAAAGCCTCAACGATGTGGTCGCCCGGATCACCGGCGTCATCATGCAGGAAAAGATCCCCGACCGGGTGATCGACGAGGCATCCGAGATCGAGGTTGTTGATCTGGCTCCGCCCGAGCTTCTCCAGCGCCTCCGCGAAGGCAAAGTATACGTTCCCGACATGGCAGCCCGGGCGATCGAACAGTTCTTTAACGAGGGTAACATCTATGCCCTCCGGGAACTTGCGCTGCGCCGGGCAGCAGAACGCGTAGACAACCAGATGCTTGAGTATATGAAGACGCGCTCGATCCCCGGCCCTTGGCCGGTCGGCGAATACCTGCTGGTCTGCATCGGCCCGGGCCCTCTCGCTGAGCGGCTGATTCGGACAGCCCGCCGGCAGGCCGATCGCATCAATGCACGCTGGTGCGCACTCTATGTCGAAACACCGGCACATCACCGGCTCTCGCAGAAAGCAAAAGAGCAGGTCGATCGGTCGCTTCAGCTTGCAGAAAAACTGGGAGCGACAACTGCAAGTGTGTTCGGGCTCAACGTCGCAAATACCGCTCTTGAGTATGCAAGGCAGCACAACGTGACCCGTATTATCATCGGTAAGACCCTGCGCCCCCGGTGGCAGGAATACGTCTTTGGCTCGGTGGTCGACCAGCTCATCCACAACAGCGGGCCCATCGATGTGTACGTGATCAGCAGCGGCACTAGCCTCCATGAAAAATCGGCAGAAATGGAACCCCTGCTGCCCGCCACTCCGCCCCGGGATTACGTCGACAGCCTGATTCTTGTCGTTGTGGTCACCGTCATCGGCCTTCTGATCCACTCCTTTATTTCCCCGGTCAATGTCGTAATGCTGTACCTGCTAGCGGTGGTCGTCATCGCGTTCAAGCGGGGACTCAGGCCCGCCATTTTCACATCGGTTATCGGTGTCCTCGCCTTTAATTTCTTCTTCGTACCGCCTTACTTTACCTTCCGGCCCTCCAACACGGAGTATCTCATCACCTTTGCCGGCATGATTATCGTGGGTACCGTCATCAGCCTGCTTGTCGCCCAGGCGCGCAGGCATGCCGATGCAGCGCAGATCCGGGAGAAAGAAACCGGAACGCTTTATGCGCTCTCGCAGGACCTTGCCGGTGCTGTGGATGCCGGTACGATCATGAATGCTGTTTCACAGCACATACGGGAAATATTCCAGTGGGAGAGTGCATTTTTCCTCCCGGAAAATGGCCACCTCGCGGTACATGCGCAGAGCCCGGGGCTTGTCCTTGATGCAGATGATATTGCCGTGGCAACATGGGCTTTTGCGCATGGCACCACTGCCGGGTACGATACCGATACCCTGCATGGATCGAAACTCCGGTACATCCCCCTCCAGAGTTCCCGGGGAGTAATCGGGATCATGAGTGTTCAGCCGATCGAGCCAAATGGCGTCATAACCCATGAGCAGTCCCGTATCCTGACGGCATTTGCGAACCAGGCAGCACTCGCCCTTGAGCGGGTAAACCTGGCAAAACCGGCAGAGCCCCGGGCCCCGTGATCGTTCTTTACAGACCAGTCAACCATTTTCCTGATAATAATCCGGATGTCTCTGGAGTTTGGTAGCGGAGCTGTATGGCACAAAACCCAAAAAAGCGTTCATATGAATAAAAAGAGTAATTTCATGTTCATGAAAATAGTCGTTAGAACAAGATCAAACCTTTTTACCGTTACACCCCAGGAAACCCGGGCGTTTTTCAGATCGTCCCGGTTCTGCGCAGCCACAACCCGACGACAATATATGCGAGAATCACGCCGGTGATAAAGGTCACCAGCTCGCCGAACACAAGATAATTGCCGGCAAGGGCGGCCTCTACAACCAACAACAACAGCCGGAGGATCCCGTATACCACCAGCGCAATGCCGGCATATAATACCAGAAGGGCGATGACACCGGATACGACCAGATCATCCATGGATGGGCCTCATTCGAGATACTCCGCCAGCAATTCGTCATACAGCCTGTGCACATTCTCCGCTGTCTTTGGCATCGCCGGGAATCCGTGGTACTTATGGGTCTTCTCGACATCGTCCAGAAGATCCAGGCGGCCCTGATCCTGTGAATGATACCAGCCCTTTTCCTTGTAGTACCACGAGAGGTACTCCTGCTCGGTCTGGCCCGGGGTCGGGATCAGGAGCGCACGATCTTTTTCAAGTTCCGCAAGTTCCATCAGGGTCGTGTATCCCGACCGGCAGATCACGCACCGGGCCCGGTTCATCAGCTCTGCCTTCTCTTCTGTTGAAACATACGAGACGCAGATCCAGTTCCCGCGCCGGGTTGCAGCCTTTGGTCTCTGCGGGCTGCCCAGCAACACAACACCGGAGCCGTCGAGATCCCCGATTTTTGACAAGATAACCTTTTCAAGAAACGTCCGCTGCGGTTCCGGCCCGGAGATGACGATAAGGTAGTCGAGATCCCGTGTACACGCTAACTGCCTGGTGCCGGAGAGGATACCGGAGTAGAAGACCCTTTTGCGTGCCACATCGGTCTGGGGCCGCGAAAGCTTGCCCGCCAAGGCGAGCGGGCCCGGTGGATTGTCAGGTACAATGATGCGGTTGTACTGTTCATGGAGGTATTGGTTGACCGGGATGGCGAGAAGCTCAGCCGGCCAATAAAGAAGCGGAAGGTGGTAGTGGAGCTGATGAGAGATAAAAATCGAGGGAATTTCTGAAGAAAAGACACCCAGACGGTTGTCGCTGATGACAAGGTCGTACCGGTCTTTTGCGAGGATTGCCTCAAGGGTCGCATGCTCACGTACGACCGCCTTGAGCATGAAAGGTATAGCTGCACAGAATTTGGGAACAAAGAGATGCCCGGAACTGAAGGGTACCGGGTAATCCGGGTACTCGATAGAGCGGATTTCTGGAAATTCCTGCCTGAGCACCGAGAGGGCGTTGCCACACGCAGCTATCGTTACATCGTGGCCGTGATCGCGCAGGGTCCGGATCACCGGGATGTCGCGCGTTGCGTGGCCGAGGCCCCAGTTCAGTGGTGATACCAGCACATGCGCCATCAGATACTTCCCTGAATTATCATTGCCCTCATAAAGTATATTGAGGTGATGCACAGCACATGTTCGGTAAGGAGGAAGATGACAACCATGGACTGGTTATGCCGGTCTTTCCTGTCAGATCCCGAGCATCCGCTCATTATTACGCAGCCAGTCCCGGTGCCGGTCGTAGTCCGGTATGACCCGGCATACTTTCTCCCAGAAGAGGTTCGAGTGATCCGGTTGGCGCAGATGGACAAGTTCGTGAACGATCACGTAATCGAGGACTTCGGGCGGGGCTAGTACGAGACGCCAGCAGAAGGAGAGGGTTCCTGACGTGCTGCACGAGGCCCAGCGCCGCCGGGTATCCGAGATCCGGATCTTTTTTGGCCGGTAGTCAAGGATGGCCGCAAAGCCGGCGACCCGGGCAGGCAGGATATCGGCAGCTTTTTCCACGTACCACGCCTTCAGGAGCCCGCGGCACTCCGACAGGCGTTTTTCACCAATGTAGAACCGATCGCCCAGGCTGATCCCGGCATTGCTTCCGGCAAGGACCTCAAGCGGGTAGAATTTTCCGAGAAATAAAAATTCCTCGCCCCGGACATAGTGTCTTTCGCCGGGGGCCGGCCGGCTCCTTATCTCGACCATCTTTTTTTCGATCCATGCACGCTTTTCCCTGATCAGGTTCCCGATATGTGCGTCCGTTGTCCTCATGGGTGCCCGCACGATGAGAGCCGACTCCCACGTGATCTCAAGCGAGATAGTTCGGCGGCGGGAGCGGATGATCCGGTCGGGTCGGAGGGGTTCCATTGTGTCTATCATTTTATAATAGTCGCTCCTGCCAGATGAGGTTTTAGAAAAACGCTGCTCCCGCAACCGGCAGCACCGGGTGTGTCAAAGCGGGAAGGCAGTTCTCTACAGGTTATCATCGGGCATATAAAGCGATATTTTTTTCAGGTCAACCAATAACAGATAGTGTGCCTTGCTATATCATAGCACAGGGGGATATGAAATGAAATACCAGATTCTCTTCATCGCGGTCCTGCTCGTCATGGCCGCACTCATTGCCGGTTGTACCCAGCAAGCCGCTCAGCAGCAGTCAACGTCGGCCTCTCAGGGCGTGATCAAGGTCGGTGTCATCGCATCGCTGACCGGCCCGGCAAGCAATGTCGGCACCAGCATGTGGCAGTCGGCACAGGTCGCCGCCGCAAAGATCAACGCAGCGGGCGGCGTAACCTTAAAAGACGGTTCGAAAGCCCAGATCAAGCTGATCGTTGGCGACGACGAGTCCACCCAGACAGGCGGGCAGGACGCAGCGACCCAGCTGATCACCGGCGACAATGTCGATATCCTTGTCGGCGGGTACTCGAGCGCGGTTACCTCCTCGTACGAGCAGACCATCGCGGAGTACAAGGTGCCGTACATCGTCACCGGTGCATCGAGCCCCATCATCACCCACCGGACGGACATCGATACCAGTTATATCTTCCACCACTGCCCGACAACCGACACCTACGGCCAGTATACCACAACCTTCATCGACCAGGTGGTACGCCAGGCGATCAACAATAAATCCGGCTTTGCCGCGAGCCGCCCGGTCCGGCTCGCCCTCCTCTACCAGGATACCGCGTTCGGCCAGGGCGTGCAGAAAGCGGTGAATAACACCATCACCAATAACCACCTCAACATCCAGCTCGTCTCCCAGCAGAGCTTCAAGATGGGCGAAAGCGATTTCCGGACCCAGCTGACCGCAATCAAGGCAGCAAACCCTGACGTGGTGTACCTCGCCGCATTCCCGAACGAGGGCGCCCCGGCCATCACGCAGGCACGCCGGGACATCGGCCTCAACACGATCTTCCTCAACGTTGAGAACAATGACAATGCCCAGTTCTACAAGGACCTCGGGCAGTACGGCGAAGGGGCGGTCATCGAGAGCCGGTTCTCGCCATATACTGCACCGGCTGGTACTATTGCCGATGCCCAGAATGCCTTCAAGCAGAGCTACTTTACCACGTACGGGACCTACCCGGACATGATGGGTGCCTCCACCTACGAGGGCGTGTTCATCGCTGCACAGGCGATCGGGAATGCAGGGACCACCGACAAGCCAACCGTCCGGCAGGCGCTGGTCAGCCTGAATATGCCCCAGATCATCGAAGCGATGAAGAACCAGACCATCTCGTTCTCGCCGGACTTCCGGGAGTCGAGTTTCGATCTCTGGATGGAGCAGCTCTCGTACAACACGACCATCGGTGAGACGCGACCCTCGATCGTCTGGCCGGACAACCTTAAGACAACGGGCTTTTCGCTGCCGTCATGGTATGCTCCCGGCAGCGCGTAAATTTATTCCATCCCTTTTTATCACAGGCAGCTGATTTTACCAGTGTAAACGAAAAAGAGGCCGGGCAGCGATGGACAACCTTGGGATATTTCTGCAGATCCTGTTCTGGGGGCTGTACGCCGGCTGTATCTATATCCTGCTCGCCACTGGCCTGAACCTCATCTTCGGAGTCATGAAGATTGTCAATTTCGCGCACGGGGAGTTCCTGATGATCGGTGCATACATCACTGCAACGGTCTTTTTTTTAACCGGCATTAACCCCTACCTGATCATCCTTTTGTCCATGCTCGCGCTCATCGGCATCGGGGCGGTTGTCGAACGGCTCTGTTTCCGGCCGATCCTTGGCACCGGCAAACTCAATGAGATCTTCCTCTCCATCGGGCTCATCTATATCTTCCAGAACGGCGCTGCGATGATTTGGGGTGACTCCTGGCAGAGCGTAAAAAGTCCCTATGATGGCATCACGGTTCCCGTCGGCTCGCTCAGCATCCCACTCGATTACCTTATCATCGTGGCCCTTACCGCCGCAATCCTCATTGCTCTCTACCTCTTCCTCAAAAAGACAAAGACCGGCAGGGAGATGCGGGCAACGAGCCAGAACCGGAAGGGGGCGATGCTCGTTGGTATCGATGTCGAGCGGATTGATGTCATCAGCTTCGGCCTGGGGTGCGCCCTCGCGGCCGCGGCAGGGACGCTCTGGGTGGTGAGCGGGCAGGTTTTCAACCCGTACATAGGATCGATGCCGGCGGTGAAGGCCTTTACCATCATCATCCTTGGCGGGCTCGGCAGCATCCCGGGAGCCATCATCGGCGGGCTCCTGATGGGTGTCGCCGAGAACGGAGCCGCGTTCCTTCTCGGCGGGATATGGAAGGATGCGGTCTCGTTTATTATCCTGATTGTCGTACTCATCATTCGGCCAACGGGTTTGTTTGGAGAGAAGGGGGATTGAGGGAACGTGAACTTCGGACGGGACGAATTGACAAAATACGGGCTCGTTGCAGCACTCGCCATCGCGACAGCCTTACCTTTCCTCTCGGACAATATGTTCCTCTTAAACCTCCTCGTCCTGATGCTCATATCCATCATCTTTGCATCGGCATGGAACCTGCTCGCATTCACCGGCCAGGGATCGCTCGGCCACGCTGCGTTCTTCGGTATCGGCGCCTATGCTTCGACTCTGATTGCGGTACGGAGCGGGATTTCCCCGTTTGTCACCATCTTCCTCGGGGCCGCCGTCGCCGCATTTATCGGTATCCTCATCGGACTTACCTGTGTCCGGCTCAAGGAGTGGTTCCTCGCGATGGTCACCTTCGGGTTTGCCATTATCGTCCAGACGCTGACAGTCAGCGTTCTCGCACCGGTCACCGGGGGCTGGGACGGGATCGCCTCACCCCGCCTTGTCAGCCCGTCCATTCCCGGTTACCAGTTCATCGAATACTATGTGGTCCTCGCCATCACTATCACTTCCCTGGTCGTGATCTGGTATATCATGAAGTCACGTATCGGCCTTGCATTTCTCGCAATCCGGGAAAACGAGCTGGAAGCCCGGGCTGCCGGGGTTGATCCCATCCGTTACCGTCTCCTCGCGTTTGCCATGAGTGCCTACCTCGCCGGGATTGCCGGGGCGCTTCAGATTTACCATATCGGTTATCTGACCCCGGACCTGTATGGAGTCAACAACTCATTCTGGCCGGTAACCTATGTAATCCTCGGAGGCCTCGGTACCATAGCAGGACCGGTCATCGGAACGATTGTGCTCACGGTCATCTGGGAGGGGCTGAAAGAAACGGGACTCACGTTCGGCAGGTACGTCATTGTCGGGTTCATTCTCATCCTCACGATCATCTTCCTGCCAAAGGGGCTCGTGAATCTGCCGGAACGGGTGCAGACATGGTGGAAGGAACGGGGAATGGAAGGGTCCGGTGCGAGGCCGCAAAGGAGTATCTGGAAATTTTTCTGATGATTCCACCAGAGTAAAAATTTTCAAAAGATCCTTCGTCAGCCCCTTAAAATCCGAGATACGCTTTCTGAATGTGCGGATCGCGCATGAGCTCCTTTGCCTTCCCCTCCTTGACGATCCTTCCGTTCTCGAGGACATACCCCCGGTGGCACACAGCAAGAGCATTCCGGACGTTCTGCTCCAGGAGGAGTATCGTCATTCCCTCCCTGCCGAGCTGTTCGAGGGACCGGAAGACCTGCCCGACAAGAATAGGCGAGAGCCCGGTCGAGGGTTCGTCGAGGATGAGGAGGCGGGGCTTCGACATAAGCGCCCGGGCGATCGCAAGCATCTGCTGCTCGCCGCCACTCAGGGTCCCGGCCATCTGGTGTTCGCGCTCACGCAGGATCGGGAAGAGCTGGTAAATATGCGATAAGGTCTTTTGGTTTCCGTCCGGGCCGATCCCGCCAAGGAGAAGGTTCTCACTGACCGGCATCTTCGAAAAGATCTCGCGTTTCTCCGGAACGAGCGCCAGGCCTTTTTTGAAGAGATCGTTAGGTGGACGGCCGAGAATATCCTCTCCTTCGAAGATGATCGATCCCGAGGCATTCCGGTTGAGCCCGATAATGGTCTCGACCGTGGTCGTCTTCCCGGCACCGTTCGGCCCGATCAGGGTCACAAGCTCCCCTTTCTCAACCCGGAAGCTCAGATTCCAGATAACCTGCAGGTTCCCGTGAAAAACGTTAAGGCCGGTCACCGCGAGCATGATTTTCCCCCCATACCTAAAACGCGTTGAAGTCACCAAGATAAGTATCGATGACCCGCTGGTTGTTCACAACATCGTGCGGCAGTCCGTCAGCAATCTTCTCGCCGTGATCAAGCACGACTATGCGATCGGAGACCCCCATGATGACACTCATGACATGCTCGATGATGAGGATGGATATTCCCCGGTCCCGGATCTTCCGGATCAGATCCACTGCCTCGTTACTTTCTTTCGGGTTGAGACCGGTGGTGAGTTCGTCGAGCAGCAGAAGCTTCGGGCGACATGCGAGCGCACGGGCGAGCTGCAGGCGCTTGAGCTCGACGACATTGAGGTTCCGGTTGAGAGTTTCGGCCTTCCCTAGTGGAAAGTTGACCTCAGCAAGTATCGAAAGCGCCTGAGACTGTGCCTCTTTCATTCCCAGCGTTGTATCATTCCCGAAGAGGATACCGATCATCACGCATTCCTTTGCTGTCAGGTTAGGGAAGGATTCGGCAATCTGAAAGGTTTTTGCGATCCCCTTCCGGCAGATCCGGTCCGGTCTCATACCGGTAATGTCCTCGCCGCAGAACGAGACCGTCCCGGCAGTCGGGGGAATGATACCGGAGATGATATTTAAGAGTGTCGTCTTCCCGGCACCGTTCGGCCCCACAAGGCCGACAATCTGGCCGTTTTCTATTTCCAGATCTACCTTGTCCACCGCGGTAAGGCCGCCAATCTGTTTGGTTACTGCCGAGAGACTGAGCGTGCTTGAATAACCCCCATAGAAGCCGTTTTTATCCGCTGTGTTTTACGTTCGCGAGGTGGAGTATTAAACATATTTCGGGAATGGATCACCGGGCAGCTCTTTTTCCTGATCGCACGGGCCGGCCGGGCTCTCCTGAGATCGCCGGCACGGGTATGTCCCGTTGCACAGCACACCGGCCCCCATGCCATACCTATATTGCATGACCCCGCGAAGATTACTGCGAATGGCACAGGAGCCGGTATTCAGGTACAAACAGTGCCTCATCGTCAGGAACGATGTAAAGATGAGCTGCGGCAAGAAATGCGCACAGGCGGCTCATGCATCCATCGGAGCGTTCGAGAGTGCGGACAAGGCACTCCGCAGGGCGTGGCAGGTGGAAGGTCAGAAAAAAGTGGTCCTCAAAGCTGACAGCGAGCGGACCCTCTATGAGATCAAAGTGATCGCAGAACGGTCAGGGATCTCTGCATCCCTTGTCCAGGATGCCGGCATGACCGAGATCCCGCCCGGGACTATCACCGCCCTTGGCCTTGGACCGGCAAAATCCGAAGACCTCGACAAGATCACCGGAACACTTTCACTCTTATGAAAGAGAGTCCTTATGCACTCGAACGCGAGCTCGGGATGCAGTACTACGCGACCAGTACCCCGGGCATTGGGGGAACTCTCCGCACGGTACCGGAAGATTTTATCGTTGATGAGATCCCGCTCGCGGGAAAAGGCGGAACAACCGGTCCGTACCTGATCTGCCGGCTCACCAAAACCAACTGGGAACTCCAGCATGCGGTAAAAGAGATCGCCCGCCGGCTCAACATCAGTCACCGGCGGATTGGGTGGGCAGGGACCAAGGACAGGAATGCCCGTACCACGCAGCTCATCTCGTTGTACAAGGTAACGCCGGAGGATATCGCCGCATTCTCCCTTAAGGACATCACCCTTGAACCGGTCGGGCAGTCAAATGAACAGCTCTCGCTTGGGGATCTTGAGGGGAACCGGTTCGCTATCTGTATCCGGGATGCAGACCCGGAGAATCTTGCCGGCCGTGTCGCTGCCGTCACCGGGGCCGCGTCGCAGGCCCTGCCCAACTATTTCGGGCTCCAGCGGTTCGGGGTCATCCGCCCGCTGACGCACCGGATCGGGGAGTTGATCCTCCATGGCGACTACGAGCAGGCGGTGGTCACCTATGTGGGCCTGGCATTCCCTCACGAAACGAATGAGGTTCGCAGGGTCAGGACGGCGTTTATGGACACCCGTGACCCGGCCGTTGCCCTCCGCGAGCTGCCGGTGCAGATGTCCTTCGAGCGCTCAATGCTCTCCTATCTCCATGCCCACACGGGAGATCATGCCGGCGCGCTCCGGCAGCTGCCGCCAAAACTCCTCTCGATGTTTGTATCCGCGTTCCAGTCATACCTTTTCAACTGCGCCCTCTCCCACCGGCTCGCTGAAGGTCATACCCTCACGGACCCGGTCCCGGGAGACCGTCTGATCTTCTCAAACGGCCGCACCGATGCAGTGACCACGGCAAACCTCCCTGCCGTCACCCGCCACCTCGCACGGGGGCGGTGCAGCATCGCGCTGTTTATGCCGGGCAAAGGGGATACAGATGCTGTTACGGTGGATAACGCCATCAGGGACATTCTTGCCGATCATCAGATCACGGCAGAGAATTTTCGCTCGGCCGCGGCGTTTGTCAGGACAAAGTTTGACGGGGCGTGGCGCCCGATCTCCCTCAAAACTTCGGTCGATGCTTCGGTGGAAGAGACAACCGTTCACCTAACATTTACCCTGCCCCGGGGTCACTACGCGACGACGGTCTGCAGGGAATACATGAAGGCCAACCCGATCCGGATGGTGTGAAGCCGTTTTGGGATCTTGAGAAAAACCTGTTTTATTTGAAAGTCCGGATGGCTCTGCCAGACTTTTTAAAAAAGACCGGTAACCCTGATGACCTTTATTAATGTCATGTAAACAGAAACGAGGATTTGCATCACCAAAACACTTCGCAACGTCGATACCAAATTTAGCGGCCGTACGTGAGGAACACGAGGATGAGAAAACACCGGTCATGAGAATGATGCGGTACAACAAGTGCAGGATCATTATGCTTCAGATGCTTCCAGCAGTGAAAAAAGACAGGAAATGGAAAACGAATGCACTTATGTGCGTGCATCAGCCAGTTCCTTCGCACCTTCGATCGCATCGTTGAGATTGCCTAGCTTGTCGACAAGGTTTATCTTTATCGCATCAGCGCCCCGGATCACCCGGCCATTATTGATATCCGACCGTGCTATCATCCTTTGCGTCGTCACATCGGTGATGAACTCGTCGAAACTCTCGTTTACTATCTGCTGGGCGTAGTCCTGCTCGGCGGGGGTGAGCGCATGGGATGTCGACCCCATGTCCTTCATAGCCCCGGATTTGACGATCGTGACATTATAACCTTCCTGATTCATCCAGCCGCTGATATCGGAAAATGTCCAGATGACCCCGATACCCCCGGTAAACGTATCGGGATCTGCATATATTTCGTTCCCGTGGGCGCTCACGTAGTACGCCGCGGATGTGGCCATGTCCCCCATCGAGATGACGACCGGCTTTTTCGTCTTTGCATACTCCATATCGTTGATGATCTCTTCTGCCGCCGCCGGCGTCCCGCCGGGACTGTTCACCCGGAGTACGATGGCTTCTACCATCGGGTCGTCAGCCGCCTCCCGCAGTTGGTTGCCGACGTACTCGCTCCCGACGCTGTCATCGTTCGAGAAATCACCGGTTGAGATCGTACCCTCCATACGGATGACCCTGACACCGGGATGATCATTGCCAGTGATATAATACACTGTAATGAAGGTCCCGATCACAAGGATAAGACCGACTATGATGACCAGGAACCATTTCAGCCCGACACTGTGGGGGGCAGGAGCCGGTGCAGACATCGCGGGATAGATAGCAGGGATTTCCATACAGGTAAGCTCTCAGGGATACAGCACGTCAAACTCGGAGACGAGGTTGCTGCCGCACATGTAATACTTCTTGAGATTTAACCGGATCATTTCATCTTCTGAATTGATATGCATTCCGCCCACGAGAGACGGCGTATCCGATCCACCGACAATAAACGGCAGGTGGATAAGCCGTATCTCGTCGACAAGTTTTTCATGGAGCATGTGCCAGTTCAGCGTCGGGCCGCCTTCGATCATCAGTTTTTTTATCCCCAAGTCATTATACAAGATCTGCATGAGGAGGGGCAGCTCGACATGATCCTTTCCTGCAGTTACCACCGTTACACCCTTTGCCCGTATCGCCGCAACCCGGTCCTCCGGGGCATGTCCGGCTACCGCGATGAGGGTCCTGGCATCGGGGCCGAGCACGTTTGCATCGAGAGGGATATCCGCCATGCTGCACGGGATGACGCGGAGCGGGCTTTTGCCGGGCACGAGCCTGACCGTCAGAAAAGAGTTGTCGATCCGGATAGTGTTGGCGCCGACCATGATCGCATCGTAGGCGGCCCGGGTCTCGTGGAGCAGGATCTCGGTTTCATGCGCCATATATTTCATCAGGATCTTGCTGGAAGCGCCCTTTTTCAGGGTAAGCTTGCCGTCAGCGGTGATCTCGGACATCATGAGGATGTGCGGACGAGCTGGTGTTGCTGCCATTGTTTTTACACACTCTGTTCTTCATTTGACGCATGATGTAAATAATATGATGATTCTCCGGGCACCATAATAGTGTCCACGGATTGATGCAGGAGGTCACCCGGGAATATCCCGTAACTATTAATGGTTCGTGTACCCATGATGTGAGCTATGAATATTACCGCTCTGCGGCCACGGTTCAAACAGTACCTTGAGCCGGTTGCAGGAGTCTTTGTCCGGTGCGGTATCACCCCCAACCAGTGTTCATTCCTCGCGCTTGCGGCAGGTATCACCGCTGCGGCCCTTTTTGTTGAACGCTGGTTTTTGATCGGGAGCCTGCTCCTGTTGGTCTCGGCACTCTTTGACCTGATCGACGGCAGCATCGCACGCCGGACCAACTCCCACACCAATTTCGGGGCGGTCTTTGACTGGATCGTCGACAAGTATGTGGATGCCCTGGTGATCCTTGGCGTCGGCCTCTCCGGGATCGCGATCGTGAGTGGGTTTCTGCCCGTCCCGAAAATTGCGGATTTTGCCATTATCGGGCTTGCCATGACCGGCTCGCTGATGAACACGTTTATCAAACCTGTTGTCTATGCGGAGATCGGGTACCGGGAAAAAGTGGAAGGCAAGATCGACGACCCGCTTGAGGGCGTCGGGTTCTTTGGCCGGCCCGAGACGTTTCTCGTCCTGATTCTCGGGGGCATCACCGGGTTTATCTGGGTATCGGTAATTATTATCGCGATCTGCACGAACCTGTCGGCGATCCAGCGGATCGTGTACTTATACAGGACATTGTCCTGATGTTATGGTTATTGGTGCTGTTCCCCGGCATACCGCTGTTTTTCTGCTCTTGTTCGGGACATTTTTGGGTGGCCATAGTAAGCGCCGTTCATAGTCTCATCCCCAGAACCGCAACTGTACTTTTGCGATGATATCGTATTACCTTCCCGGGAGTTATCACTCTGTGGGGGATGCCACAAGCATGCGGGGGCAAAAGGCAACACCCGCCGAAGCCTCGAAGTGCGTTAAGATAGATATTACGAGGAAATTCTCCAGAGCAAAAAGGGTGAAACCCGCGCGGACGGGAAAATGCAGATGCGGCAGATCCCAGAACTCCGGTGTAAACCGGATATTTTGCGAATAACCCGGGGGATCTTATGTTTTCGGGAGTTCCGGCTCATCGGACCCGGGTGCCGGTACCTGTGCCGGATTTTGTACCGGTGCAGGAGCCGGTACAGGTTTATCTGGCCCGTTTCGCCCGATCAGTCCTAATTCCCTGACAACTTCCCCATAGTACAACTGGTACAGTTCATCGGCGAACGTCCCGAGCTGGGGTATAAGGGTAAAGAGGCCGTACGCGATAACAATCAGGACAACCAGTGCAAGCAACTCCGCGATCACGTTGTGCGCCCAGAAGAAGCTCTCGTACCCGATCTCGCCGTTCCCTGCAATATCGGGGAAATAAGGGAACCACTGGCCGGTATAGGCCATAATTACAAAGACATTCCGGAACAGGTTGAGGATATAGATGGTGGGTGCGACGAGAAGGAATGCACAGGCTTTCTGCCGGAGCGTGGTCGGCACTGCTGCGGCAACGCCGAGCATGATCGCGATGCTCTGGATGCCGGTGCAGGCAAGGATGATCTCGACCCGGAAGCTGTTCTGTGCAATGATATTCCACGCATCGAGGCTGACCGGATAATTGAAGAAATTGAGCAGCCAGATGATCTGACCCACGACCAGCGAAATAAGCCATGTACCGGCCACGGGCAGGTACGCGAATGGTGCGTAAATTAAAAATGCCACGGCTGCAGCCCGGGAAAGGTGCAGGACCGATGTATTCTCGGCGAGCAGGTATTTTATCGTGATAACCAAGAACGGGACCGAGAGCACCGCCATGAGCGGGTAGAGAAAATTGTTCTCGGAAAAATATTCCGGCAGCGCAGCAAAGAGAAAGACGACGATAAAGACCCAGCCAGTGATCGCTGCATATTTCCGGTGAAGACCAGGTATCAGGGATACCAGAAATCCGATACAGGATATCAGGACAAGATACTCGATCATCATAGATCTATCTGCGCTTAATCAAAAAAAGGATTCTCCCCTGCCATATTCCAACAGCTGCAGAATAATCGCGCCATGCCCATCTGCGGGAAGCAGGTAGAAGACGCGTTTACGTCAGAGGGTCCTGATAATCACCTTAATCTGGTAGCATGACCAATACTGGTATCCGATGTTTTGCCCGGAATGTAAGACTATGTTAATCTCATCTGGTGGCCAGCTTAAATGCCGCAAGTGTGGGTATATCAGGAAGATTGAATCCACCGAACATATGACACGGGAGAAAAAGCGCACGGAGAATGAGATAACCATTGTGGACGATGAGGACGATAAAGTAAAAACGCAGCCGACGATGCAGATCAAGTGCCCCAAGTGCGAGAACAATCTTGCGTTCTGGTGGCTCCGTCAGCTCCGGGCGGCTGATGAGAGCGAAGTGCGGTTCTTCCGCTGTACTGAGTGCGGCCATACCTGGCGGCAGTATGATTAAGTTTTAGTTATACTGCTAAAATATCATAGCGTTTTTTAAATACAGTTTTTCCCGTCATTCTCGATAAAAAAATTACGATCCCCCCTGGCCTCTGGCCTCCTTCGGGGCACCGTGAGGTGAGGACATATCCATTGCGTTTTTTCGTTGATCCACCGTGGGGCGCCCCTTCGGGAGTGCCGGCACTCTACACTTGTGGGGGTATGGGGGCGACAGCCCCCATCCTCCGGGTCGGCCAAAGCCAGAGGTATGCCGGCGGCCGGCCCATTGGTTGAAAATTCCGGGGAAAGTCCGGAAGAGTTAGTGAACGTTTTGAAAAATGGCCGGTGAAGTTACCGGACTTTTGTAAAAAAAGCCGGTAATGTTCGCGAACTTTTTAAAAAAGGTCCGGAAGAGTTGGTGAACTTTCAAAAAAGTTCAGCAAGGTTATCGAGCTTTTGCAAAAAAGTCCGGCACGGTTGGTGAACTTTCCGGAAAAAGGCCACCAACATTATCGAACTTTTCTAAAATTGTCCGGCAACGTTATCGAACTTTTCAAAAGAAATATAGAGTTTACTCTGTCTTTTTACAATAGCATTATATAACCCATCGTCGTATATTCGACTATGGCAACCAAAGCACAAACCAAAAAGGGGGACAAGATTGCCGCGTTCGTTTCACAGTATTCCAACAAGGGCACCGGCAATAACTACCGGAATGCGTGCGAATCGTTCCTCAGGTGCATAAACGACTTGCCCCGGAAAGCCCCGGATGGAAGCAAAGCAACCTATGACTACGAGAGCCTGTTCGATGCGTACCTCACAGACAAGAACCGGGATCACAATAAGGACATGGAGAAATTCGCCGGGTGTTTAAAGGAAGAGTGCGTTTCTCTCTTGTCAGCCCGGCAGATAATGACCTACGCCCGGTGCATTCTCGAAGAGTACGGTGCAACGGTCAGGAAGTCCACGATAAGAACCCTGAAAAGAGAGCTGAAGGGTGGCGCGGGAACCGTCGATAAAGTCATGACGGCCAAGGTGATCGACGCCGCCCTTAAAGAACTGGATGTAAAAGGACGGGCGATAGTCTTAACTCTTGCATCATCCGGGGCGCGATTAAATGAAATTCTTTCCTTAAAACTCTCAGACGTGGATTTTGAGAGCAATCCGGTAAAACTCACGATCCGCCATACCAAGAACAAGCAACCCCGTTATTCTTTTATAAGTACTGAGGCGGCGCGGTCCGTTAAGGCGTGGATGGCAAAGAGGGATGATTACCTAAAGGGGGCGGCGGGAAGGAACGCCGGGCTCGTGCGTGCCGGCAAGAGCAAGGAAAAAACCACGGATACGCCCTACGTTTTCCCTATCTCCGATGCCAGCGTAATTGCAATGTGGGAAAACGCATTAAAGGCGGCGGGCTTGTACTCAGCGGATGAAGAAACCGGGCGCAACCAGTACCGCCTTCATTCGCTCAGAAAATTTTTCATCAGCCAAATGAGTATGGCCGGGCAAAAAGTCCTTGCCGAACACCTCGCCGGACACCTGGGGTACCTTGACGCCTCATACCGTCAAGTGGACAGCGAACAGGCCGGAACCGAATACCTAAAAGTCCAGCATGTCGTGACGATCGGCATACCCCCGGAATTCAGGGAGAAGGCAGCCGAATTGAGCGGGACGCTCAAGCTGCAGGGTGAAAGTATTGATGGATTACGGGGGATGAATGAGAAACTTTCGGCACAGATGGCTAAAATTCAGGAAGAGAACACCGCACTCCAGGAACGATCACAACAGTTCGAGCAGGCATTAGAAGAACAGAAAAACAATTTCAATCTGCTGGTTGACCTGTTCGGCGCACTGGCACTCGAATTTGCCGACCAGACTAAGAATCCGCGCATGGGAAAAGAAGTACGTGAAATGTTGGATAAATACAAAGCCAATCCCTATAGCGCGACTTAGCCCGGACCTTCATCTCGGTCCCAGGTTTTAGTGATTGGGGATCGATTCTTCCTCTCAATAAAATTCTCTCATCAATCGCCAATGTATCGGAAAGAAAAACCAACTATACTTTACTTGGCTCTGTTAACTTGTTATGGGATAATCACTTTTTCAACGCCTCATACAATTCTCAATCCCTCAACAAGGTAACAGAACCTGTTTTTACCTTGTCATCGGGGGTAAAGCCAAAATGATTGCCAAATTCAGCGCCTCCATATCATTAGGTAATTGTCTCACTATGGTCACTTGGTGAATTCGCTCCTGCAAGCATGGGACAAAAGCCACCTTTATGAATTCGGCAACCATCTGTTCTTTTTCTGTAGAGGAAAGGGGTCGTGTTGGAAATCTCCACGGTTTGTTTAATTCCTGCGGGGCCGGTGGTTGCGGTTGAGACTTTCCCGGGGCGGTAGCTGTGTCCACCGGGTTGATGGGGCTACGGGAAGACTCTGGCATATTTGTGGGTTCTTCGGATGCAGGTTTCCTACCAATCTTCTCAGTGGCCATGGAAGCGATAGTTCCATATTTCGTCGTATACTTGCGGGTCACTGGGGAATTTAGAGTTTTCTCACTGTCAACGTTTACAGTGAGACCCCTGCACTTTCCAACGAACGTGTTGGATACATGGCATTTTTCTGCAATCTCCCGATTTGACCATTGCGACCACTCTGGATCAGCCAAAAGCCGTTCCACCGCACGGCGCAGGTCTGCATTTTTACGACGTAATCCGTGCGAAGAATTGCTGCCGCAGGAATACAAAATTGCATCTCTCAGCGAGCCAGTGTACACATCGCAAAGGAATTTTTGAATACCGGCCAGTCGTGCTGCCGCGACCCTATGAAATCCATCGACGAGGATATACCGTCCATCGACGTTAAAAACAACAAGTGGGGGGAATTCGACTCCTCTTGCCATATCCTCAGCATATGACTTTACCACAGCGATGTTCATTTTCAGCCTGGGCTGCATATAGTCATCGACAGTGATGCTGGATATAGCAAGAAGCTCGCTCACGGTTTCGCATCCCCGGTTAGGATCTGGTTATACGCTGGGGCGGCTCTCGGGGCGGAAACCGTCGCCTCGGTGCCGCTGCCTTGGCCTGTTCCCGTAATGCGTCCGCAAGCGCTTTACAGACGGAGCACTCCTTGGCCTTGTCATCAGGGAGTTCCCGCGGCGCCGCAGCCACCGGGGTTGCCGGTACCGCAGCCATAGGTGTATCCTTTTGCGGTGCCGCAACCGGAACCTCGGGCGTGAGGGTCTTGGGATCGTCGACGGTAACGTCACAAACATCGCATGTTTGAGAGCCATCGCTGAACTCCGTAATCCTGACTTTAAGACCGTAGCCGATTGTCGAAACAATGGTTTTGGGTTCGTCCTTGGACGAGACCTTTTCCGGTTTTCTTCTGGATTCTATAGTGTTCGATGACATAAAGAGAGATCTACCTAATAATATTTAATTGTATCAAAACCGATTTATTAATTTTGCACTCCTGTGCCACTTATCTGTCACTTTTATGCCATAATTAGTAGATTTCTGGTACTTTTAAAAGATATTTCAATTATAAAATACCATAAAAAAAATTTATCAACTTTGTAACCCTTTTTCAAACCCACTTTCATACTAGCACCCAGCCCTTGATTTGTGGTGGCGTCCCCGGGGGCATCTCCCATACACAATAATATTATTGTTTTAATCCGCAGAATTGCATCATATGATCGTGCAGTCCAAGCTCTCGCTTATCGAACTCCTCCATAGTTCCAATCCTGATGTCAATCGGATCATCAATACTTTTGTGACTCATTTCAACAAAGCCTCTGGCCACCCAGGGACCAACTGCTGGGATGTATCCAAGGAGGACTGGCAACGGTATGAGTTTCTTGGTGACCGGGTGATCAACCTGATCGTTGCCCAGATCCTCTTTACGCGGCAAGAGTGTGTCTTGGATGAGGAAGAGATGACAAAGATTTTGGGTTCTGTCGTATCCAACCAGTCACTCTCTGCCCTTGTCACGAGGATTGATCCCCAGGGATTTGCACGACTGATACCGGTGTCAATCGGCGAACAGAACACCTATGGTGAAAAAATAATTGGAGGAGCGTTCGAGGCATTCATCGGGGCCCTGTACTGCGAGGTGGGGCTTGACGATGTTGCGTATTTTATCAACACGATTACGGCGGAGTCACTCAATCATTATGATCCGCAGGGAAATGCAGTCGGGATCCTGCAGGAATATTTCCAGAAGAAGGAGCAGTCCCTGCCAGAGTACCGTGAGGTTATGCGCACTGGCCCGGATCACAAACTCTCGTTTACATACGAAGTGATCCACAACGGCAAGATCCTCGGTACAGGCAGCGGTGAGACTGCCCGGCAGGCTAAGCAGGCTGCGGCAAAGCGGGCGCTCGATACGCTCGACCGTACTAGTCAAGCATCGGACCGGTAACCCGGCCCTGCAACCTCCCCACCGTACGCTAGACGTGATGGCAGTGCCTCGCCATCGCGTTTCTATTGGTAAAAGTCTCTATCATGGGGGGGGAATTATAGCGGTAAACGAAAAGAAGGTCTGTTTTGGGGTGATCTATGTAGAGACAGTTTCACCCAGCCCCACCCCGACCGTGGCATTATCTGGATCGGGCCAAAGAACAACATCGAGGTATTCCCGTGATACACTGAGAAAAATTTTGATATCCGCAATGATGAATACCCAGGAGAACTTCAGTATGGCTCTGATACCTTGCTCGCCAACCGCCAACATAGCAGAACCGAAAACCACTACAGTTACTAAGCCTGTGGCCTATACCCTGCCTATCTGCAGAAATTTCTTTGAAAATTTGGCTCGGAAATCCCTGCATCACACAAGCCTTGACCAGAGACTGGGTACAGACGCTCCATTACCGTAGTTATGCCTGCCTTTAAGGTACAAGAGATCTTTGTGGTACATAATGTCAAAATTGATGTTGGAAACTGGCACGTTCGTGGCATGGGTTTATGAGCCCGTTTGCATAAGGATCTGTGCGCATACGTTTACCGGGGTCTGCGTAATTTCCTCTGCGGCGCTTTTGTTCAGCTAGGGAGCGGAGAGGGAAAGGCTCCGCGTTTGAAGCGGTCGGTCCAAGTTGATGGCCGTGGGGCCGGGCAGGTGATGAATCGATTCCCGAGTGGTTAAAGCGAGATGGTGACTTCATGGGTCTGGTACCTGAAGAAAACTGGGGAAGCCTACGGGCGCGAGGCATCGCGACAAGTCGGGGGCGTCATCGATCAGGTCCTGTCAAGTTGTCGGCAGTTCTGAGATTTAACACTCCGAAGAAGAATGACATCCTGCCGAAGACTTGACAGAATCAATGATAAAAAAGTTTATCTGTTCCGGTAAATCTCCCTCACGATTGCTCCTGATAAGGTCACTATGGCAATAAGCGATCCAAGCTCTGCCATGACGGCCACTTGTGAAATCAGATTATTTATTTCATACGTACTACATTGTTCGCCCCAGCTGCCCGCATTACACCCTGCAAAAAGAAGGTTCACGATATGTGCAATAATAAAAACTACAATGGAGATGAATAGGTGGCGAACCCATTTCGAAATAACCGGGGTGCTTTTTGTATAAAATGTTTTTATCAGATGCCATAAACCCATCCCGACCACGCCGGCCACCACCGGTATTGTCAAGATCAGCAGATCCGAGTAGATGAACAAATAAGTATATGTGAAATAGACCGGGAGAAACGCTGCCACCCAAGCGGCTTTGTTCCATTTCCAGACGTATTTTCCGTCAAGATCCGCGACCGGCAAAAATGAGACGAATGCCGTCATCAGGATCATGTTAACTCCAAACAGGGCAAGGGAGGAGGAGGTTCCTGGCATAAGATACAGTAGGTAAAATACCAGTGCCAGAATAAGGCTGACAGGAGGACCGGCCAGCATCAGGAGAGCGATTTTTTTAGGATTGGCGGTCTCTTCGTCTTTAATTACTGTGATTACCGGCTTGCCAAAAACCTCCCGGAAAAGCCCTGCCGAGAGGAGGGTAATAATGGTGCCAGTTCCCCAAACCCTGAAGTCTACGCGAAGTCCCAACCTGTGGGCCATAAAAAAATGCACGAATTCGTGCGAGATAATGACAATTGCGGCTATCAGCATGAGGGCTTCAAATGAGAAAAGATTTCTCAGTCCTGACCATGCATAGGTATACGCACCTCCGAGAATAATTATCCCTACAATTAATCCAGCCAGGTTATTCCGGATAAAAGCAGGGACCTTTTTGTAAAAAACAGATCCGGCAAGTTCATGGCCGGGTCCCGCCGGCGATTCCGGTTTAACAGAGAACTTTTCTTTTAACGGTTTTGTAATAAAATCTAGGCTAACTTCGATTATACCCATGGCTCCCCTGAAAAGAACAATAAAGACAATACCGACAATGATGAAAAAGGGGGAATCATTGCTTTCTGACGAATTTTGCTCGACATTAAAATATGTATTATTAAAAACATTTTCTGAGTTACAGTTACTGGAAATTATACCCCCCGATGTATTGGCTATGGTATTTGAGATTACTTCAATTGACTTGGCTTCTGAGAGTACAATACCGTTTCCACAATCTGATATCGTATTCTGTGCGATAACCAGGCCGTTGCCAGAAATTTCTAATTGATCATGATCCCCAGGGAGAAAAAAGACAGGTATAAACTTGCCAAAAATATTCCACACATAAAATTCCTGGAAATTTCCATCGACAGTTATCCCGGCAAATCGATCGTTGCGGATGGTATTGTTAATAATTGTAATATTCTCTGTTCCGAGTCCTTCAATTCCGTAATCAACATTATTGTTAATGTTACTGTTCTGGATCACCGCGCCGGATGTCCTGTAGAGACGGATACCCTCGTCGTTATCTGTTGCATTAATATCCTGAATTTCAATATTTTCCCCATGACTTATAGCAATTCCCCAATACCAGTTCCTGAGCGTGATATTTCTGATGATGACATCAGAAACCCAGTCCTCCTTGTTAACGTGTATGTCTATTCCCGTTGTTACATACGCCGGGGAATAACTATCTGAACCCCTTCTGAATTCCTGAATATTTTTCCCATCGAGTGTATGACCCATCCCGTCAAGGACAACACCTGAAGAATATATATGAATACAGTCCTCGTCTGCGTAAACAAGGGATCCCTCCCCCATGGGAACAATGTCCTGGGTCAACTGGTAGTAACCTGGTTTTGAAATTTCAATGGGCCCGGAAATTTCAATGGGGAGGTTATTGGCAGCCTTATGCGTCTTTTTATGGAATAATATCGGCAAACCTGCCCATACTCCCACCACCCCGAGTATAATAATGAACAAAAGGAGGACCGCTACGGGGCGTATTCTCATGGATGTGACTGGATTCTTGGAAAGAATAAATATTATGATTTTATTTCCCTTTGCCGGGTATCATCCGGCGCAACCCGGCGGGGACAACACTCCAGACGTATACGATCATCACGACCCCCCTCTAACGAACTGATGGCCCCCATCTATAACCAGATGCCGGTAATTTTCCGGCAGGACGACGAGATGCGCTGGCTGTCCCGTGACGTGCTCCCTGTTGACGAAGTGCAGCGGATCCTCGCGCCGTATCCTGCAGAAGGGATGGAGGCGTACCCGGTATTGGAGCGGATGAACAGGACAAATGCGGATGATGAAGGAGTTATAAAACCAGTGAAAGGGTTATGATGGGGATTTCATCATCAACGTGGATATCCGCTCACAGAAACGCACGGCGGGGCTCGCTATCGATTTTACCGAGAGCGTCATTTTCTTTGCGTCTCGCTAACGCACCAGAACCAAAAATCATATCGAAATATTTATTTATAAAATTTATATCATTCTATGTTATCCTAAACTAGTTTGAACTATCCGCCAAGGTGTCACAAAGTCAGCATATCAGGACTTTAGTTTTTCTATTCTTGGGATGAAGGGGCCTAAGCAATCAATGATGCTCGAAATCATGGATTGCAATACACAAAAAGCAGTATATAATAACGAGGGAATGTGCAAACTATCGAATTGTGGGAGTGAGAAAACATGATTAAACCATCCTGGCAATTCGCAAGCAGGATTTTATTCATCTTGTGTTTTGCTGTTATCGTGGCAATCGCGGCTGGTATTGTTGCCCCGGCCTGTGCAACAGGTATCCCACAGGCAATTTTTCAAACTCAGGGGACGGAATGGGTAAATTCGAATAACAATGATTTTTATAATGGTTCATATTTATTGCAATACGGCTACTCTGTGAGTATCCAGAACATGCCGGATACTTCAGACACTATTCTTGGAAACATTTCCTATGGCATAAATGCGGATAATATAATCGATTACGATACGAAGGAATATGCGATGAAGAACGGTCCAACTATAACTTGGACATTTCCCGACAATTTCACGCTGGCGGAGAATGAGTACGTCCTCAGTGGAGTCAAATCGGGTTATGGGTATACGCGTAATATCCCGATAACTATTCATCGGTGGGTAAACCGGAGCGTATTTTCTGCAGACGGGGATCAGCTTGCCTCATTTTCCGTTATGTTCGATAATCTGAGTCTTGATGGGGCAAATATGCCTTATGATAATATCTCGGTCTGGGGGGAGTTTCTTACCTCGGACAATTCCGTAGTAAACGCCACAATGGCACCCGATTCGTTCACCTCCACCATGCCGTTATTAGATAATCCTATGGCACAAAAAGACCTTCATTTTATAGAATTTTCCGACCCAAATCCCATAGCAGTTAATACGGTGTATAACTTTTCTGTCATCCTCCATGTACATCTTAAAAAAGAGAACGGAACAGCGATCACCTATTATCCTAAGATTGCAATAGCGCTGGGCGGAGGGGATAGTTTTTATGATGCCAATTTGAGTACCACCGCGGATACACCTTCATTCATGCTGCCTGCTTATGTACATTACGCCGGAGGATCGACAAATATATCAAATGAGTGGTATTATTCGAGTGAGTTTATGCAAGGAGTTCAATTGAATGAGACCGACACCGTTTCGAATTCAGCCCAGGCACCTATTATCACCAGCATTTCACCGGCGTCCGGATCGATTGCTGGCGGCACCGTGATAACCATCTCTGGGACAGGCTTTACCGGAGCAACCGCAGTAAAATTTGGCAGCACAGCGGCAACCTCGGTCAAGGTTACCAGCGTGACAACGATCACCGCGACCGCCCCGGCCCATGTAGCCGGAACTGTTGATGTAACGGTCACCACCTCCGGCGGCACATCTGCGACATCAGCAGCCGACCAGTACACCTACGAAGTCCCTCCGGCTGTCACCAAAGTCAACCTGAACACCGGCCCGCTTGGCGGCGGCACCCCGGTATCCATCACCGGGACAAACTTACTCGGAGCGACCAATGTGTACTTTGGCGGCATACCGGCAACTTCGTACACAGTTAACAACGCTACTTCAATCACCACGACCACACCGGGTAACGGAGCCGGGACTGTTGATGTAACGGTCACCACCCCCGGCGGCACATCCGCGACATCAGCAGCCGACCAGTACACCTACGAAGTCCCTCCGGCTGTCACCAAAGTCAACCTGAACACCGGCCCGCTTGGCGGCGGCACCCCGGTATCCATCACCGGGACAAACTTACTCGGAGCGACCAAGGTATACTTTGGCGGTACACCAGCAACTTCGTATACCGTTAACAGCGCCACTTCAATCACCGCAACCTCTCCGGCCGCGCAATCCGGATCCATTGTTGTCATCACCGTCATCACACCCAGTGGCACATCCGCCATTGTACCTGCTGACCAGTTCACCTATACAGGAAATACACAATCTTCGATAGCAGTAATGAGATCCATGCCAGCCACCGTTGCGCCGGGAGCATCTATTATAGTGACGCTGACACCCGGCACAACGTTTGTAACGTCCCCGGGCTGGGGTGTTATGGAAACACTTCCGGCGGGATGGACGTTTGTCAGCACCACAGCAGACAGTTGGTCGGCGGTGGGTGGCTCATATCAATTCGCTGAATTAAGTGCAACCCCCATTACCTACACCGTTACCGCGCCAGCAACACGGGGAGCCTATACATTCAACGGAACATACATTGATGGCAATAAGGATACTGGTACGGTTGTCGGAGCAGTATCGGTGACGGTAGTACCAGATCCATTACAGACATACGACACCAACCACGATGGATACATAGAGAAATCTGAAGCAATCGCTGCTCTTACCGACTATCTGTTCAATGGCACATTATCCAAGGCAGATTGCGTAACCGTAATCACCGCATACCTGTTCCATACACCAGTAACGTAAATCGAGGAACTGAAAGGAGGAAGACAATAATTGAACCGGAACCGAAAGGTTCCCCCTCCTTTTTATCATGCCAACAGCCCGTTCAGCAGCTGCATCGAATGCCGGTGCACGCGTATTAACACCTTTACCGCAACGAGTTTTATCATCAATATGGCCAACCTTGAACCGTGATATTTTCAAAGGATCTTTTTGGGAATCCCGTTTGAATCCCTAGGCTTTTCCTTTTACTGATATAAAATGACATTCGCATTCAAGAAATTCACTCAATTTCCTTTTATTTACAAAAAGGGAAAATGCGATGCTGCCCTTTTCCTTTATGTAAAAAAGGGAGTTACAGGATAGAGATTACATTGCTTTTTGTCCCCGTTCCCCCGTCAAGCGTCGTCACGTTCACGTTCCACGACCCAATCGTGTTCCCTGCCGGGATGGCAACAGTCCCGGTAATCGATGACGAGTACACGGATGTCAGGGTAGTCTGAATATTGGACTGGCCGGACTTGGTTAAGTTCACGGTTGTGAGCCCGCCGGGCTCGAAGTTCGTGCCGCTTATGACAAAGGAGACCATCGTGTTCTGGTACTCCGTTGATGGAGTGAAGGTGGTGATGGACGGTACCGGTAATTTGCTCACCGTGAATACGGATGGTTTACTCGTAAGGCCCCCATCAAGGGTAGTAACGTTGAGTCTCCATGCGCCAACAGAGGCTGTGGCGGGGATCTGGAAGCCTCCGACAATCTGGCTGGAGTTGAGGGAATAAAAGGTAGTAGCCAGTACGCCCGATGTCGGGTTGCTCAGGACCACGGTTGTCTGGCCGGGCTGGAAGTTACTACCTGTAATGGTGTAAGAGACTGTCGTATTCCTGAACCCGGATACCGGTGTGATGGACGTGATCGTGGGTGCCGGGAAATTGCTTACGGTGAATGCATTGGGTTTCCAGACCGTGCCACCGTCAATGGTCGCGACACTGACATTCCACGTCCCGGTCGGTGCGGAATACGGAACAACGACCGTTCCGTTGATGGTGGTTGCCGTGACGGTATTGAACACAACCGTGCTGTTCAGCAGGGTACTATTCGACGGATACGCGAATGTGACGGTCGTCAGGCCCGGCTCGAAGTTCGTGCCGGTTATCTGGAACGGGACCGTTGCGTTCCGGTACCATGTTGTCGGGGTTACTGCGGTTATGGTCGGTTTTCCGAAGGTGCCCACAGTAAACGCGCCCGGTTTACTGTTAAATCCCCCACCGGTCGTGATGACATACAGCGTGTAGGAACCAGTTACTGCCGTGTTGGGAATGACAAAACTGCCCTGGATCGTCGTTATGTTCACCCAGGTCAAGTAGGGAGTGGCATTAATGGTCGTACCGACGGTCCGGAGCATCACGACCGTTCCTCCGTTCAGGAAGTAGTTCCCGGTCAGGGTAAACGGAATCGTCGTGTTCAGTGATCCGGTTGCAGGGGTGAGGGTTGTGATGGTTGGAAGTGGCAGGTAGGTGACCGTGAATGCCTGTAACTTGCTGACGACACCCCCGTCTTTCGTGGTCACTTCAAGCCGGTAGAGGCTGGCCGGTACATTTGTGGGAATCGTGAAGTTGCCAACTATCGTTGTCGGTGTAACGCTGATGAGTGTTGTATTCAGGACGGTACCTGACGTATCCTCATTGAGAGTTACCGCTGTGCCTGCCGGCTCAAAGTTGGTTCCGGCGAGAGTGAACGCAACCGGACTGCCCTTGGTTCCCGTAGCCGGTGTGATCGAGGTGATGATCGGTGCAGGGAATTGTGCAACCGTCATCGCGCCGGTTTTGACCAGTGAGGTCCCGCCGTTGATCGTTGTCACGGTCAGGTTCCACTTGCCCGCCGGCGCATAGAGACCGATAACCATCGTACCGTTCATGCTGGTCGCGGTCACGGAATTGATCGTGATATTCGCGTTATTGAACGCCCCATACGTGAAGTTCGCCCAGGTCATGGCACTTCCCGTCTGGAAGTTTTGCCCGGTCACCGTGAAGTAGATCGTGCTGTTCAGGTTTGCCGAGGCAGGTGCAACCGTGGTAATCGTCGGTGCCGGGAACACGTTCACCGTGAATGCGCCGGGCTTGCTCACAACCCCTCCGTCAACGGTGGTGATGTCAAGCCGGTAGGAGCCCGTCGTTGCATTAGAGGGTATTGTGATGCCGGCATTGATCTGGGTGGGACTGGTCACATTGATGAAGCTGGGGGTCAGGGTCGCACCGGTGGTCTGGTTCGTGAATGCGACCATGGTCTTGCCCGTGCCCTGCTCAAAGTTGGTGCCGGTCACGGTAACGTTGACCATGGTATTCTGGTACCCGGAGACCGGAGTAAGGGACGCAATGGTCGGTATTGCCATGTAGCCGACCGTAAAGATCCCGGGCTTGGGAGCCGAGCCTCCGTCAACGGTGGTGACATTGACGTTATAGGCACCGGCTGGTGCCGAACCGGATACCGTGGCACTGCCGATAATAGTCGTTGGTGTAATGCTAAGTAAGGTGGTGGGTAGCACAGTATTCGTGATATCATTATAGATTGTCACGTTTGTTTTCGTACTGTCAGTCTGGAAATTCGTCCCGGTGATGGTGAAGAGAACCGTGGTGTCAATGTTCCCGGGAGGGTAGGTGACCGAGGTGATGCTGGGAGCCGGGAAGGTAGCGACCGTGAACGCAGCGGGTTTCCAGACCGTGCCACCGTCAAGGGTCGTGACACTGACATTCCACGCCCCGGTCGGAGCACCGGGTGAAACCACAACCGTGCCGTCGATCGTTGTTGCCGTGACGGTATTCACCGTGAACCCGGCTGGGTTCAGCACCGTTCCATTCGACGGGTAACTGAAGGTTACAGTCGTCTGGCCGATCTCGAAGTTCGTGCCGGTGATCAGGAACGGGACCGTCGCGTTCCGGTACCACGTTGTTGTCGGGGTTATCGCGGTGATGGTAGGTTTCGAGACGTTTGCAATGGTGAATACGTTCATCGTGATATTCACCCCGCCATCTGCGGTTGCCACCTGGATGTTCCATTGTCCCGTAGTCACATTCGCCGGGATGGCGATCGTTCCGTCAATACGGGTGGGCGTGACGTTCGTGAGCGTCGTGGGGATGACGCCGGTAGACTGGTTCCGGAACTCCACGGTGGTATTGCCGGGTCCAGGCTCAAAGTTGTTCCCGAGAATCGTGAACGGAATTGTGGTGTTCCGGTACGCGGATGCCGTCGGGACAGATGCTATCACCGGCAGCGGAGTGACCGCGCCGGGGGTAGTGGAAAGGGTAACCGTTTCATTCAGCGAGGTGGTTTTTCCGGGAATGGGATAGTTCACCAGCATGTTGTTCAGGTTACCGCTTGCTGTTATGGTGTACGTGCCGGCCGGGTACGTGCCGTTGCCGGTATTCCAGACGGGCCCTGATGATGTAGTGGTACTGGCCAGAGGGAGTGTCGCCAAGCTGGTCGCGCCGGCCGGTCCCGTAGCGGTGATGGTGCCCAGGGCTGCCACGCCACGTTCCTGGCTGACGTTGGCAAGATTGCTCGTGATAGTAAAGCCCAGCTCGTCCCCGAACGGGACAGTGCTGCCGGTGACGTCCCGGTTCTCGGTGTAATCCCAGATGCTCACGGCAATGGATGGGTCAACCACGTTAAACGCCGGGGTCGCGTTGGAGAGGGTGCTGCCGTTTGCCCAGCTGTACCAGGTGCCAGTATATCCGGTGAAAGCTACCGGGTCGATGGAGAAGGGATAATCCTGCCCGACAATCTCAATCGTTCTGGTCGGGACGGAGGATGTTTCGGGAGCGCCTGCGTTGAACCATGCAAGGGTGCTGTTCGTACCCATCGGAAGGGTAATATTCAAGCCGGACTCCCCCATATAGACCGTTCCATCTGGGGGAACGATTTGGCTGGGCGCGGTTCCGTTGATGCTGCCTCCTGACGGTGAACTCCCGACCGATACGAGAGTAAAGGTGGAGAGCCCATTGGGTGACGTAAAGGTCAGTTGCGTGTATCCCTTCGATGGTGCATCTGCGGCAGAACTCTGTACCGTCAGAATATCCGTAGTCCCGCTATCAGAAGTGTGGACAACCCGGATATTGTCTGCACCCCCTTGAGCATCGAACCAGCTTGTCGGAACGCTCATCGTGATGGTGGCCGAACCCGATGAGACGGCCACACCTGATTCTGTGACGGCCATGACATAGTCAACAGAATTGATGGCAAGTCCTTGTAATGCAAACGCTGACTGGTAAGATGACAGCGTACTGGGATCCAGATTCTGGTACGTCGTCGTTGTAATTGATGGTGAACTTGCACCCGGCTGGGGTGTTACCGTCACACCACTCCAGCTTGCCATGATGCTTGCATCCGTCGTGCTTGCAGAAACCGGGACGATCGTCGATGGTGAGAGCGTCGTTGTTACCGGAATGCTGGTCGTGTCGATCTCCGTTGTTGGTTGAGGTATGGTTGCCGTATAGGTATACTGGTCTGCTTTTGAGGTCGCTGAGGTCACGCCATTAACTACATTAAATATATTGACTGTGACGTCAACGGTGCCGGCCGATCCTGGCGGAACTTCCGCGTTGATTGCCTCGTCACTGAATACGCAATACCCTGGTGAAGGTACAGTACCAAACATGACCCTTGTCGTATCCAAAAAGCCTTCCCCAGTGATAAGTACTTCGTAGCTTCCTGTTGTCGGACCGGATGAGGGTGATACCCCGGTAACGGTCGGGGCATAGATGTACTGGGCACCAATTGACGCCAATGAATCACCGGCGGAATTTGCAACAGTGACAGGAACAATTGTTCCAGGATACCCCCCAGGAACTTTCGCGGTTATTGATGCATCGCTGTTGACGGTAAACGATGTGGCTGGCGTGGTGCCGAACATTACGCTAGTCGCATTGCTAAAGTTAACTCCCGTGATGGTTACGTTATTGCCACCGGCGGGTGGACCATAGTGCGGGGAGACCGTGGTAACGAGCGGAATATAAAAATACATGTCGGCACTTGAAGTCTGTGAGGTGCCCCCGGGAGTAGTGACCGTAATATCAACGAAATCGGAACCCGCCGGAGGAGCCACTGCATCAATTTCAGTATCACTGTTGACGGTAAACGATGTAGCTGACGTTGTGCCAAACATCACACTGGTCGCGCCAGTAAAACCTGTTCCCATGAGGATTACCGTATTGTTCCTGGCTGGTGGACCATAATTCGGCGAAACGCCGGTGACTATAGGGAGTGAAAAATACGTGTATTGATCGGATGTTGACGTCGCTGATGTGCCCCCGGGAGTGGTGACCGTAACATCAATAGTGCCGGCCGACCAACTCCAGGGAGATACTGTATCAATTTCGGTATCACTGATCACAGTAAACCTCGACGATGTGGTGCCGAACATGACACTGGTCGTACCGGTAAAGCCAGTTCCTGTGACGGTTACGGGGATCCCACCATCTATTGAACCATTATTCGGTGAAACGTTAGTGACTATCGGGGGAGATAGATAGGTGTATTGATCGTCTGCTGAAGTTGGCGATGTCTCACCGTTGGTAGTGACCGTAATGTCAACAGTGCCGGCAGACCCGGCTGGAGCTACGGCATCAATATCGTTATCATCGTCGACGGCAAACGAGACGGCTGGCGTGGTGCCGAACATCACATTGCTCGCACCGGTAAAGCCGTATCCTAGGATATAGACTGTATTATTACCAGCCGTTGGACCTGAACTCGGATCGACCCAAAAAACTGCTACGTCACTATAAGTGTAACGGTCGGCTGCTGAAATTGCAGATGTTCCATCGTCGGTAGTGACCGTAATATCGACGGTTGTCTCCGCTGATCCAGCTGGGGCTACTGCCTCGATATTGGTAGAACTATAAACGATAAATGATTGAGCCGGTGTGGAACCAAACATCACACTGGTTGCCCCGAGAAAGGCATTTCCCTGTATATTTACCGTGTTGTTGCCGGCTGGTGGACCACTCGGTGGAACGAAAGTTATGGTCGGGGGTGTAGGTATTTTACTAATTTCCAAGGCGCGAATCAAATTATCTGGATTGTTAAAATCGCCACTTCCAAAATACACCCAGCCGTTCGCTACCGCTGGATCAGAAGTTTCATCGTACCCATTTAAATTATAGAACCAGAGTTCTGAACCGGTGGTAGCATCGAACGCATATTCACCGGACCCGTCATTCCCATAAAGTACACCATTTACTATCTCTGGGCCATTAGAATAAACGAAAAGGCCGGCGCCGGCGTATTGCCAGAGCAGCTTTCCTGTGGTAGCATCTAGCGCCAACAAGTTCCCATTCATATTTGCATAGACTATCCCATTAGCTACCGTAAGACCCTGTATTATTAGAGGGCCTGATGCTGGTTTTCCCGCATTATAGGTCCAGACTGGTCTCCCATTACCGCTATTAAGCGCAACAATGTTACCATCCCCATCTCCTTCATATACGAAGCCGCCCCCAGTCGCTACGGAATAACTACCGTTATTGGGAGTATATGTCCACATGGGGGTGGAGCCACTAGAGGATGGGATTAACGCTGATACTATAGCATTTGCAACATAAACTACACCATTGTCTACCGCGAATTTGGTAGAGTAACCATCAAGACCAAGAGAAGAAGTCCCAATTTCCCCCCCATTATTTGGATTAAGCTCTATTATCATGTTACAGGCCAAGACATAGAGCCCACCATTAGCCACTATAGGATCAGCTGAAGGACCGTACCCCAAAATATTTCCCGAATCCCAAATCATCGCACCATTCGCGGTGTCTAATGCGTATACATGACCATTGTAATCCGACACGTATACTATACCGTTAGCTACAGTAAAGTGCGGGTGAGTAGAATATGAAAATGAGTCTTTCCAAATAAGCGTTCCCTTCGTGGCATCTAAAGCATATACATTACTGTACCAGTCCATTACATACACTACATTGTTAAATACCGCAACTTCTGGAGGATCATCCGAAAAGCTACCGGCGGCTAATGAATTGGTATAATACCAAACCGGTTCGACTTTTACATTATATGCACATACACCCGTAACCAGCAAGTGAAAACATACGATAACGCAAAATGCCAGAAAAACTGGTTTTACCCTCCCCACCACCGATTTCATATCTGATCCTCCCCCAGAGAAAAGAGAGTCGTGTACCTCATGCCGTCAAATACCACATCCGCGGATGTGATCTGGATGCAGGTTGTTGTCGTTGTGATGTCATTTTGCAGGTAATACGTCCCAGGTGACGTGATGACCCCTGGACCGGTTATTGGAGTCTGTGCACTGACTAGGGGAATTAAAAAGAGGGAGAGTACAATGACGGTGACAAAAATTGAGAATTTTTCAAACCTATGTCCGTATCCATGATTTTCATGAATGGGGGTGCTCTTCACACTCGTTTTTTTGGCTATTGTATCGATAGCACCTATCAGAATCAGATGAAGAATTGAAAGAATTGGGATAACCACAATTCTCGGATTAATTATCCTTAACGTTCTTTTCTTAATTTCTTGCATATGGACTCCTTTTTCATACGAGGATCCATTCCACGTACGACCTTCTTGCATCTGGCAATCAATGATTTCGAGCGGCATTGCTCAGGCGCCCTCATCCCAGGAATACATAGACGGAAATCCCATGTGGGATGAGTGCATGTATCGCCGTAATTCCTGGATAATCACATCCTGGCGTGCGATAACATTCTTTTTTCCCGCTTGCTCCCTTCAACAATCGTATTGACAGGTCGTGTAAGCCGATAGATCTGTGCCGGGCCCTGCATATCGGTCCTGTACTTTTTTATCATGATCCTCTCCTTCCTGCGGCAGAATGCGTCCTCTCCTTCAGGCCAGACAGTTGAGAGACCGACTGGCGTTGCCCGGAAAAAAAGTGGTCACAGACGTTCGCATTCTTCGATACATATGCACATTTATAAAATCGTAATCCGCATGAAATACGCTTATAAACGCATGCGTACACATATTGTCGATGAGAAAGCCGTCGGGGTCTGACCCATGAATAATACCCGTATTTCAACCACCATATCTCCAACACATGTTGCAATTCTGAAAAAACATGCAAAAGTGCATGGGACACAGCAGAAGGTCCTTGAGCTTGCCCTCGAAGCATTTGACAGGAAATCACTCCCGGATTCAAGCGTATCCCCGGAAGAATTATTTGTCATGAATAGCTGGAAGGAAAAATTGTCCATTGTTATGTATAAAGAACAATTTGCCGTCCTCGTCAAAACTGCAGATTTGAAAAAGAATGAGGAATGGTTTAACGCAAATAAAATGTTCATGGCTTTTGCCATTGAGTTTTTTTACCAGAAACCATTCAACGAGTTGAGCCTTCAGGAATTCCTCGAAGGATACTGTTCAATGGCCAAACTCTCCAATATGTTTACCCGGATAACATGCTCCGACGATGGCGATCACTATACGTTAAAGATGTACCATGAGTATGGTCTCAACGGGTCTAGGTACATATTGCTCCCGGTTGAAATCTTATTTAATTTATATGGCGTGAAATTCAAGAAAACGGTTTCAGAGAGGTCCCTTTTTGTGAACGTTTATAAGAATGAAATGGCCAAACTGAGGATCCGACCAGTCCCCGGGACTTCCTGATTTCTGAAATGAAATCTAAAAATCGACTCCGGAGAAATCCTCAATCCCCCGATCAGAAGAGGAAAAGTTATCATCAATCTTGAGAGGTTATAGAGGATCACCTTGATTTTGATCCCTTGGCCTGATCCCGGTGTGTTCTTGCCTTGAAGGATTCCCCCATCCGGTCGGTTCATGAAATAAGGTTCTGTCAGATCTTCGGCAGGCTGTCATTTTTCTTCGGAGTGTTAAATCTCAGAACTGCCGATAACTTGACAGAACCCATATTTTGATACTGATGTTATTAATCATGCAAGATTTTTGATCATAGTATAATATTCCAATCTTTTTTCATGTTGGACAAGAAGAAATGTTCTGCATTCTGTTATATATCCCAGAGTATCATAAAATTGCTTTGAGGGGAGTGATGCGGAAAGACTGATTTTCTTGATCCCGTTCTTGAGCGCCTCATGTTCCAAGGTCTCTATGAGGAGTGTCCCCAATCCATTTCGGTGAAAAGAAGGATCGACGAATACACGTTTGATCTCTGAGCCGAGTAACGTTGCTGTTCCAACGATTCGATCTGTTACAAGGACGTCAGTGCAACCGCGAGCTGCATCCTCTAAAATATTATTTTCGCTATGAAATAAAAGAAAGTAATCTATTGCTTCCTGAGGGTACACTCCACGATACGAGATCGTAATCGTGGTATCGATCAGCTGCTTCACAACCTCTAGATCTTCAATTCGGAATTTCCGGATCAGGATATCAGAAGGTAAAGTATTCCCAAATTTCATTCCATGTGGGATTCTTCTCACCAGGACTTATTCATTGTGAAAAGGGTTCTGTTGCATCTGCGGGACGTTTAAATATTCAATATTGATAGGTTACGATAATATCATTTGGATACTTCCGGACTAACTCGCATTCCTTTTATTTACATAAAACGGGACATTAATGCCCAAAATTGAACTTTATTTCTTTTTATAACAATTAAAGGGAAAAGGCTCTGGAGAAATCCCCGAAGATCACGGTCACAGCCGCCTCTTCCACCATCCGAAATACGCGATCACCGCAAGAAGTGCAATTATCCCAATGAGCACCACCGGGTTATCCAGGATAATTCCGGCGAGCCAGCCGAACATGCCGACATTGGTGACCATGGCGGATTTCGAAACCCCGGCGTAGGTCACATTCGGGTTAGCCTTCTGCTCGGCGGCGTACGCCTCGGCAGTGACCAGACCGAAGAGTGACAAGCCGTTTGGCGAGTCCCCACGGAAGATCATATTGCCCTGGGCGTCCAGGCCCTCGTATACCGTGTCAAGGAGCTCCTGCTTACCGGTCTCGTCGCTGATGCGGGTGATCCTTACCGCATCCTTTCCGCCGTTCTGGTTCACCCAGGATGCCGGGATGGTGAACGTTACGTTCGCCGGGCCTGTGGTGAGGTTGACCTTTTGCACGCTGAAGGTGTAGGCAACGGTATTCAGCTGGAGACCGTTGCTGCCGAGAATGTCCTGGAACTGGTTCAGGGTCTCCGTACTCACATTGCCCGGAACCGTAAGGTTGAGATAGACCCGCTGGGTGAGTGCCGGCAGGACAGCGTGAACCGAACCGGAGACATTGCCGAACGCCAGCGTCGCGTTGAGTGGGTCAGTCACGAATTCTGCCCGTGAGACCGGGCCGGTGATGGCCCCGTTGTTGAACGTGAAATTGTTCCCCCAGAAGGTGAGGAGCACACCGGGCGAGTGGTGCTGGTATACCGTCACGCGGTCAAAGTACGTCGTCACGGTTGCCCCGGCTGCCGTTGCAGAGGCCATGTCGATGCTGACCGTGCCCTGCCCGTTGGCATTATAGCTCATACCTGTGAAACCCGCCGGATAACTCGCGGTTGCCGCCGGTGGCGCAATACCCGGGTTGGTTGCCGGGTTCGGAAGCGCAACTGGTGGCGCAGCAGGCTGAGGAGCTGCAGCAGGTTGTGCCGCCGGGGCGGGCGCCGAACCCCCGCCCCCCCCAGAGTTGCCGCCATAACTCGCGGGAGGTGTCGTTGTTGTCGTTACCGGAGCAGTCGGTGCCGTGACGGTGATATATCCGGTTTTCAACGTGCTGTTGTATCCATTGGCATTGTATGCCTGCAGCGCTACTGGATAGGTTCCCGGCGTGGTATATGTATGCGACGGGTTCTTTAGTGATGATCCGGCGGGCATGAACCGCCACACGTCATTCAGATAATCGCCGTTATAACCGCCCATCAGCACGATGCTGCCATCCGGCATCGCCACACCGCTAAAGTGACATCTTGGCGACCACCCAGCGCTTACATTTACCTCGGTCCACGTAGCACCCTCATCTGTTGACCTCCACACGCAATTCAGATAACCGCCGTTATAACCGCCCATCAGGACGATGCTGCCATCCGGCATTGCAACACTGCTGAACTGAGATCTTCCCAACCAGCCGGCTCCGTAATTCACATCAGTCCATGTGGCACCATCATCCCATGACTGCCAGACGTCATTCATATAGCCACTGCTGGCTTGACCTCCCATCAGGACGATGCTGCCGTCTGGCATCGCCACGCTGCTCTGATCGTATCGTCCTGACCACCCGGCACTCGCGTTCACTTCCGTCCATGTAGCGCCGGCATCAGTCGACCGCCACACGTCATTATAAGGAACTGGAGTTCCGTGACCTCCCATCAGGACGATGCTGCCGTCTGGCATTGCCACGCTGCTCTGACTTTCTCTTGGGGCCCACCCGACACTCGCGTTCACCTCCGTCCATGTTACGCCCTCATCCGTCGATCTCCACACGTCATTTGTGGCCCCGCTCTGACTACTACCACCCATGATTACGATGCTGCCGTCCGGCATCACCACGCTGCCGAAAGCACATCTTCCCGACCACCCGGCATTCTCAGTTTGCTCCGTCCATGTAGTGCCGTTATTTATCGACTTCCACACGTCATTCATAGGGTAAGGTCCGTTGGTACCTCCCATCATTACAATACTGCCGTCCGGCATCACCACGCTGCTTTGACCCCATCGTCCTGACCATCCGGAACTCGCGGTCTGCTGCGTCCACGGTTCCGTGTAATTCTCATCACCAAAGAACCAGGCCCAGCCGGTAGGGCGATTCGATGACAAATCGGTAAACAAGACCGGTAGCGGAACAATGCCGGATGTGGGGGTGCCGGTGAAGGATGCGACGGGTGCTGATGGTGCCGTTACGGTAATATATCCGTTCTTTCGCGTGCTGTTGTATCCGCCGCTGTTGGTGGCCTGCAATGCAACGGAATAGTTCCCCGCTGCGGTGTAAGTGTGGACCGGGTTGCGGGCGGATGAGCCGGTGGGATTGAACTGCCAGACATCATTATTATAGGCACCAGTGCTACCTCCCATGAGCACAATGCTGCCATCCGGCATCGCAACACTGCTTTGGAATTGTCTCGCTGACCACCCTGCACTCGCGTTCACCTCTGTCCACGAGATGGCGTCGTCTGTTGACCGCCACACGTCATTATAAGACCAGCTGCTGGAGTCCGAAGCGGCCCCGCCGCCCATGAGTACGATGCTTCCATCCGGCATCACAACACTACTAAGACCCCATCTTGATGCCCACCCGGCATGTGCAGTCTGTTGTGTCCACGTAGTTCCGTCATCGGTTGACCGGTACACGTCATTGCCAGTGCTGTAAAACCCGCCGTCATAACCGCCCATGAGCACGATGCTGCCGTCCGGCATCGCCACGCTGCTTTGATAGGCTCTTGCCCCCCATCCAGGAGTCGTATTCACCTGAGACCATGTTGCACCATAATCCGTTGACCTCCATACATCATAGCCTCCACTACCCCCCATAAGGATGATGCTGCCGTCCGGCATCACCACGCTGCTTTGGCCATATCTTGGTGACCACCCGGCACTCGCGTTGACCTCTGTCCACGTAGCACCCTTATCCGTCGACCGCCAGACATCGTTCCGAGAACCGCTACTGTCCTGACCGCCCATGAGCACGATGCTGCCGTCCGGCATCACTACGCTGCTGTGACCAGATCTTGCTGTCCACCCGGCGCTCGCGTTTACCTCCATCCATGTTGCGCCTTCGTCCGTCGACTGCCAAACGTCATTCTTATAACCGCTACTACCTTGACCACCCATCAGGACAATGCTGCCGTCCGGCATTACCACACTGGTATGACGCCAGCGTGCCGACCATCCGGCACTTGCATTTACCTCCGTCCACGGCTGCGTGTAATTCTCGTCGCCGAAAAACCAGGCCCAGCCGGTGGGGTAGCGGGTCGATTTATCCGTGAATGTTACAGTTAATGGTGCTGGTCCGTTCGTTGGAGTCCCGGTAAATTGCGCAACGGGAGCAGCTGCACTCACGATAGGAATTAAAAAGAGAGAGAGTATAATTCCTGTGATAAGAACAGAGAATTTTCCATATCTATGCCTGTAGCCTTGATTCTCATGAATTTTGTTTGTCGTCAATCTCATTTTCTTTGATATTGTAACGAGAATACCTGTCGGGGCTAGATAGAGAAGTAAAAGAGATGTGATAACCACAATTTTGGGATTAATTATCCTTAACATTCTTTTTTTATTTTCGTTCATAATGCCCCACTATTCATATGCTAAACCATTCCATGTACAGCTTTTTTGCGTATTGCAATCCATGATTTCGAGCGCCGTTGTTCAGGCATCTTCATCCCAAGAATTGAAAAACTAAAATCCTGATATGCTGACGTCGTGGCTACCCCGGCGCTTAGTTCAAATTAGTTTAGAGTAACGTACATTAATATAAATTATATAAATAAATATTTCGATATGATTTTTGGTTCTGGTGCGCCCGCTTGACTTTATCTTCAGTCATTACAAGGATATGGGGGCATAAACCTTAACGAATATTTTTTCAGCTTGAATTCTCCAATAACATCTATGGCAAAAGGCAGCTTCTGGCTCGGGGCCTGCATCGGGTTTATCATCATGGTACTCACGGGCAGTGCTCTCCCGATTCTTGGACCAGTTATCGGCGGTTTCGTTGCTGGGCTGATAGCAAAGGGAGGTCTATGGAACGGTGCCAAAGTAGGATTTTTTGCCGGGCTCGTTGGCGCGATTGTAATTATCGTCATTGGCATTTTTGTCGGGACTCTTGTTGGTGGACTCTTTGGTTTTTTAGCCGCAATGGGGGTTGGGGTAATTATCATCGCAATGGCCCTTTACTACGCAGTACTCGGTTTTGCTGGTGGGGCAATTGGCGGCTTTATCGGAAAATAAGAAAATGTCATTATATCACCTAAATTAAACAGTGATTTTAGAAGTGGGATCTCCATAAATCAGAATTAAAGGGAATAGCCAACCTGGATTCTGGGCCGGACTTCCACCGTGATCTGGTAAGCCAGAGACTCCTTAAAATTTGAAATTTCCATTATTCCTTTAATAGGAATAAAAAGAAGAGATTTCAGAACCGCAGCAGTTTTCTTCTCGATGGTATTGACCTACTCTCACCCATGCTTTTTTTCGATTTTCCATAGAAATAACCGAATATTATAAATCCCATTGACCATAGGATAACACAGACTAAAAGTAAAAATAGGTACTCAATTCTAAAAAATTCTACAGATTTGCCCAGATCAAGATCTGTCATAATATGATAAACAAGAAAGAAAACTGGGATCATGGAGAGGCATTGAATGATTACCGTTATAACCATACTTTTCATCGATAACGATTCTTCGCGATTGTGCAGGATTTCGCTGAACCCCGGGGGTATAAAGCACCAAATGCCGAATCGCACTCGCATGTAGGAAAGATATGAAGCCACAGTAATTACCGCTCCGACACATAATAATAAACTGGGGATTAGACTTATTTTAAGAGCAGGATCGGAAGAAAACAGACCTATACTTTCCCATTGTTGTTCGATAATAACTAAACCGAATATCGTTGCTAGCATTAATAAATACTTTTTATTAGCATTTTTTCTGTTTATCTTACCATTATTGTTTAGCATCTTTACAATCCCTGATTATCGTTTTTGTTTATCAATGCCATGTATTTTTATATCGCTTATTATATCTGATTGTATTTTCGTTTCTCTCCGGATTTCTTTAATTTATTAGCAGATTAGTTGGATTGATGGTATACCTGCCAAACGAACATAGCGTGAATATTGGGTTCGCAAAAGAAGAAATCACACAAAAAATAATACTAAACCGCTCGTTATCTCTTTATGGCAGTGGAATTAATTTCACTTAACATCGATATAATATCCTTCATTATTGGCGGGACTTTAGGTTTAATTACATACTCAAAAGGAAAATTGGTTTACAAGACAATTGATCTAATCGGACTTGTAGTTGTACTTTTGGTTGTAATTGTTTTTATCCCGCTTCCGCCAATACCTCTTCCGGCAGATCAAATAACACCTGAGGTTATTGGAGTTTTAATGTGGCTTGAAGTCGTAATGCCATATTTTCTTGGCGATATAGTCTGTTCGATGGTATATTTTTTCTGGTTATTGCGTAAAAATCAGAAATAATAAATTTTTCCACTATATTAATATAGAATTCAGATTTTATTTATTTTTGGTTTTGTTACTTCTGCGGGAATGTGTAAATAGTTAAAATTGGGGAGCATGATGATGTTATTTTTTTTAAGGTAATCTCATAGAATTCAATATAAAAAGATTTATTTACCCTTATAATTTAGTTAAAACTAATATTAGCTGGGGCTGATGAAATGAAACAAAAAACTAACATAATAATTATTTTGTGTATTGTCCTGGTAACTACCATTTGCATTTCCCCGGTGCTGGCGGATACAATAATCCCCCTTTGCCCGGCCGGTACACCGTTCGACTCTTCTCTCTATCCTCAGAATACTCCCTATTCGAATCCTATGACTTTTTCCTGTTACTGGGATGGTAACGGACAGGTGTACATCTCCGGGAATGAAAACTCAATAACCGGTGTATATGCGGATGACGGGTTTACTATTACCGTTGAGCCGAGCGGGGCTGTATTTGACGCCCAACCTCATTATGCGACCCAACATAATGTTATCGACCTGACAAGTGGTATGACTCCCGGAACTACTAACACCTTTACTCTAGTCGTTGATAACTGGAATGGGCTTTCAATGAGTTACGGTTGGATATCAGGAGTCACGTTCCAGACACCGTATATTGTCGAAGATGTTTCCACACCGCCGACAACGGTTCCAACCACCTTACCTACAATGATACCCAGTTTAAATGCGCAGAGTGTTACAGTAAATCCGCCTTCACCAGAGTTCGGACAAGAATATACTGTTTCAGTTAATGTTAATGATCCGACCACGACACAAACTTCGGGAACAATTACCACAACAGAAGTTAACGATACTTATGAGATATCTGATAAAGAATGGATCCCTTCAATTCCGTATACGGCAACATTCAGCAATCCACCTGAAATTCAACCCTACTTATTTTCCTATCTGCATACTGCTGATCCGTTCGAACCTTTGGAAGAAGAGGGATATACCAAAGGACCAATGGTACCTTTAGAAACCGTGATCGAAGACTCAGTATCTAATTATCTGAATGTTTGGGAAATTGCAGACATATCTGGCTCAGAAGTCGCAGGATGGGCCTCAGCAATTATGACGCAATGGGACACCCATGAATTTATTCAGGATTTGGGATGCACTCCCACAGCAAGTTATACCTATTCGTTTAGTTCAACATCAGTTACAAACTTAAACCCAATAACGGTTCAGGTAACAGCACCATTTTGGAAATATATGGCGTTTGAAAATGGAATAGGAAATGAAGTACTCAGTCTTGTTTATTCATATCTTAGTGATTATGCATCATTAACAGGACCTGAAGGAGCACCAATTAGTTTCGTTTTTAACCAGGGTGCAATGTTACAAGGTGGTATTGCAGAATGGATGTTCCAGACCGCAGTTGATCCTTCAGTGGATTATACCCAGCCCATTGTACCTGTTCAATATACCATAAGTGGTCTTGATGCAATCCCGGATGGGCCGATGAAAAATTATGCACTTCAACTGGAGATCACAGCCACTCATGCAAGAGCGCTGAGGGATGCCACAATAAATTACAATGCTGCACTGTTAGCAAATGATACCGTCTGGGAAACCACGTTGTTAAAGGAACGCTATGAATACCAGAGTGTGCTCTCCGATGATTTCAACAGCCTGCAGATACTTTCAGGTCCGATGTGCCAGGAATTGCAAAACGATGGAATTAACTTGTCATATAATGATATTGAATCGATAAAACAGAATATTAGTCAGAACGGGCTGCCACAGCAGGAGATCTCGCTCTTAGAAAGTAATGGATATTCTGATTCTGATATTCATTCAGTCCAAAACCTGACGTTAATGGTGCCTGATGATGTTGTTGTAAATTATTCAGCCAGTATCAATAATCTGCTGAGTGCCAGCGAATATTTCAATGCTGTAACTCTTGAAAATATAACATCTGATCTTGGCAGTCAGGCGCCACCTTATGCTAACTTCATAGCATCCACAACCACAGGCACTGCCCCGTTGACGGTCCAGTTCACCGATATTTCCCGCCGCAGCCCCAGTCAGTGGGTGTGGAATTTCGGTGACGGCGCGACTGCCACAACAGAGAATGTTGCGCATACTTATACGACCGCAGGGATCTACACGGTCAATCTGACGGTAACCAACAGCACGACCGGCAGCGACACCCGCACAAAGTATGATTATATCACGGTATATCCACCACCACCGGTCGCGAATTTTACCGCTAACGTCACCTCCGGCCAGTTACCTCTTGCGGTTGCATTCACTGACACCTCGACCAATTCGCCAACCCAATGGGCTTGGGATTTTGGAGACGGGAGCAATTCTACCGCCCAGAGTCCGGTTCATGTCTACTCAACACCAGGAAACTATACCGTCGCGCTAAATGCTACCAATGCCGGAGGATCAAACACTATCATAAAGCCCGGTTATATCACGGTCAGGCCTATCCCTTGGAAAGTTCAAATCTTCCCGAATGTCATCAACCTCAATAGCAAAGGGGTATTTGTCGGGTTCGTAGAAATCCCAAAACCATATGATGCGAATAATGTGGTAAAGGCAACTGTTGTTAGTGAGGGTGCCCCCGCCATCTCGTTGATCCGGATTGGAATATTCCCCCGGGTATTTGCGGCGATCTTCCAGACTTCAGCGCTCAAGGGCGTGAAACCAGGAAATAAAGTGTCGTTCACGGTCACCGGAGAAGTGAAATACAATGGGAATCTCCTTGATTTTAGCGGCAGTGATAATGTCACCGTTATTAACGTAACTTTTACGACCCACGATAATACTGAAGATATCTCATCATGGAGTGCCGCCGATATCTTTGCTAAGGGTTACAATAACAAATAACCTGTTTTTTCGGTCTTGGTGAAACCCGGTGTATGGTAATCGTATCCAAAATCAATCCTGTAACAATCTTCTTGCTTTCAAGGAAAAATTAAATGGAATTGTACCTACATGGATCACAAAATCTTCAACATCTGAAATTTATCCAAAACCGGACTTTTAATTGTTATAAAAAGAAATAAAGTTCAATTTTGAGCGCTAATGTTGTTTTATTGTAAGTAAAAATAATTTCGGAAGATATATATCCTAAAAAAAATAGCAACAAATAATTCTCGATGCTTGAGCATACGCTGTCCGTCAATCTTCTCCTAGGGGGAGATCCTGAATGGGATAACCGTCACGATGGAATGCGCCAACCATCGGGATTTCAGGTGTGGAAAAACATGGTTAAACCATTCTGGTCATCCGCAAACAGGATCATATATGTCTTGTTCATTGTTGTTATCGCGGCTTTAGCGACAGGTATCGGTGCACCGGCTAGTGCAGGATCCGCTCCAGCATTCCAGTGGGCGGTGCCATCTACGGTCGGAGTGAGTCCGTCGTGGGTTGCCGTGGACAGTTCCGGAAACGTCTATGCAACGGACACCGCAACCAACAGTGTCTGGAAATTCACATCTGCTGGAACATTAGTGACGCAGTGGGGATCCTCTGGTACAGGCAACGGCCAGTTCAAGTATCCTTTTGGCATCGCAGTGAATGCGAGCGGCTATGTCTATGTCGTTGACTTCGGTAATAACCGGGTCCAGGAGTTCACGTCAACCGGCACGTATGTTAGGCAGTGGGGATCAGGGGGTACCGGCAACGGCCAGTTCGAGGATCCTGAGGGCATTGCGGTGAACGCGAGCGGCTATGTCTATGTCGCTGATCAAAGTGCTGACCGGATCCAAGAGTTCACACCCTCCGGGGCATATGTTAGGCAGTGGGGATCCTATGGTTCGAGCAACGGCCAGTTTAACCATGCTTTTGGTATAGCGGTGAATGCGAGCGGCTATGTCTATGTAGTTGACACCGTTAATTCCCGGATCCAAGAGTTTGACCCCTCCGGTACATATGTGACGCAGTGGGGGTCCTCTGGTACAGGCAACGGCCAGTTTAAGTCTCCTTATGGCATCGCGGTAAACGCGAGCGGCTATGTCTATGTCGCGGATTCCAGTAATAACCGGGTCCAGGAGTTTGATCCCTCCGGAACATATGTGACGCAGTGGGGGTCTTCTGGTACAGGCAACGGTCAGTTCGAGGGGCCTTATGATATCGCGGTGGATGGGAGCGGGTATGTCTATGTCGCAGACTTCCGGATCCAGGAATTTGATCCCTCAGGAACATACGTTAGGCAGTGGGGGTCAGGGGGTACCGGCAACGGCCAGTTCGTAATTCCTGAGGGCATCGCGGTAAACGCAAGCGGCTATATCTATGTCGCTGACAGCTATAATCAACGGATTCAGGAGTTCTCATCATCCGGTGCGTATGAGGGGCAGTGGGGGTCAGGGGGTACCGGCAACGGCCAGTTCAAGTATCCCCTAGGCATCGCGGTAAATGCAAGCGGCTATGTCTATGTCGTTGACTTCGATAATAACCGGGTCCAGGAGTTTGACCCCACCGGAACATATGTGACGCAGTGGGGGTCCTCTGGTACAGGCAACGGCCAGTTCTCTGGTCCTTATGGCATCGTGGTAAACGCAAGCGGTTATGTCTATGTCGCGGATACCTATAATCAGCGGATCCAAGAGTTTGACCCCACCGGAACATATGTGACACAGTGGGGGTCCTCTGGAACAGGCAACGGTCAGTTCAGGGATCCTTATGGCATCGCGGTAGCGACAACCGGCTATGTTTTTGTCGTTGACGCCGAAAATAACCGGGTCCAGGAGTTTGACCCCACCGGAACATATGTGACGCAGTGGGGGTCTTCTGGTACAGGCAACGGCCAGTTCGTAATTCCTGAGGGCATCGCGGTAAACGCAAGCGGCTATGTCTATGTCGCTGACTCCGGTAATAACCGGGTCCAGGCGTTTGACCCCCCACCACTAATCCCGACCGTCACCGGTATCTCACCAACTGCTGGCCCGATTGCGGGTGGCACCTCGGTAACCATCTCTGGAACTGGCTTTTACGGATGGGGTTCATCGAGCGTAGTAACCGCAGTTAAGTTTGGTTCGACCGCGGTAACCTCCTTCAAGGTTACCAGCGCTACAACGATCACCGTGACTACCCCGGCCAGCTCAGCCGGACCCGTTGATGTCACGGTCACCACACCCAGCGGCACCTCCGCGACATCAGCAGCCGACCAATTTACCTACGTACCTCCTCCGACCGTCACCGGTATCTCGCCAACCGCCGGGATGCTGGGCGGCGGCACACCGGTAACCATCACCGGGACAAACTTGAAATTAGCGACCAATGTATACTTCGGCGGCATCCCAGCAGTCATGTACACCGTTAACAATGCTACTTCAATCACTGCAACCACCCCGGGCGATGGAGCCGAAAACGTTGACGTCACGGTCACCACACCCGGCGGGACCTCAGCGCCATCAGCAGCCGACCAATTTACCTTCGAAGGCCCGCCGACCGTCACCAAAGTCAGCCCGAACACCGGCCCGGCAGCCGGTGGCACCAATGTGATCATCACCGGAACCGGCTTTACCGGAGCGACCAATGTATACTTTGGCGGTATAGCGGCAACGTCGTATACCGTTTCCAGTGCTACTTCAATCACCGCAAAATCTCCAGCCGAGCAATCCGGACCCGTTGATGCCGTCACCGTCATCACACCCGGCGGAACATCCGCGACATCATCAGCAGACCAGTTCACGTATAGCGGAGTTATAGCATCTTCGACAGCAGTAACGAGATCCCTGCCGGCGACCGCTGTGCCGAATGCAACGATAATGGTAAATCTGACGCCCGGCGCAACCTTTGCAACATCCCCGGGCTGGGGTGTGACGGAAACCCTGCCGGCAGGATGGACGTTTGTCAGCACAACAGCAGACAGTTGGTTGGCAGTGGGTGGAGCCTATCAGTTCACTGAATTGAGTGCAACCCCCATTACCTACACCGTTACCGCGCCAGCAACACAGGGAGCCTATACCTTCAACGGAACATACATTGATGGCCATAAGGATACTGGCACGGTTGTCGGAGCAGTATCGGTGACGGTACAACAAAACCCATTACAGATCTACGACTCCAACCACGATGGCGTCATAGACAAAGCTGAAGCAGTCGCTGCTGTTACCGACTATCTGTTCAATGGCACATTATCCGAGGCAGATTGCGTTACCGTAGTCACCGCATACCTGTTCGATACACCCGTTTATTGGCCACCGACCGTCACCGGCATCTCACCGGCATCCGGCACGACCGCCGGAGGGACCTCGGTAACCATTACCGGTTACGGGTTTAACAGTGTAACTGGAGTAGACTTTGGCTCTGGCAATCTCGGAACTATTGTTGGTTCCCCGACCTATAATTCAATCACTGTCACCAGCCCGGCCGGTACAGGAACTGTTGATGTCACGGTCGTCACCGCGAGCGCCACATCTGCAACTTCACCTGCTGACCAGTTCACGTATATGTAATCCAGACAGTAAAACAAATCGAGGAACGGAAAGGAGGAATATGAGCAGAACAAGATACAACATCTTGTCGGTTTCCCTACTGCTGGTAGTTGCGCTGGCAATCGTTACAGCGCCGGCAATGGCCGCGGGGACAGTAACAAGATCCATGCCAACGACTACTACGCCAGGTGCAACGGTAATGGTAACTCTGACGCCAAGTTCAGATTTTACAACTTCGCCGGGCTGGGGTGCTACGGAAACACTTCCGGCAGGCTGGACGTTTGTCAGCACCACAGCAGACGGTCACTCGGTGGTGGCGGGAGCATATCAATTCGTTGAACTGAGTGCAACCCCCATTTTCTATACCGTTACCGCGCCAGCAGCATCAGGTGCCTATACCTTCAGCGGAACATACGTTGATGGCGATAGGAATACGGGTATTGTCGGAGGAGCAGTATTGGTGACCCTTGGTGCAGCAGCCGCTGGAACCGGGACGAGTTCGTCATCAGCAACTGCTGCACCCACAGCAACCCCCGGAACCGTAACAAGTTCATCACCAGCAACGGCAACAGTTACTTTAACACCGACCCCGACACTGACAACTCCAATCCCGACACCGACGAGTCAACCCATGACCTCCGCCATTACCCAGAACCCGATTACTACGATTCCGATGACTACCCAAACACCTCTGCCGGCAGCAGTTTCCGTTATAGCTTCGGTGATTGCAGCGCTGGCAATTATATCCGCCAAACGGAATTAATCCTTTTTTCATCTCTAACGTCTCTTATCCTCCCCGTTTTCCTTTTATTTACACAAAACAACCTCGCGCAGATGTAACAGAATCGCCTTAGAAAAAGCGCATAGGAGCCCCCATGAAGAGTTAATCTTTTTTCGAATATTTATGAGATACGCTAAGCCGCACCCGATATCTTTATCGGAATACCACTATTACAGAAAAATAACCATGCCACCAGCTGCAGTGAAAAACATCCGCGACCAGATTTTCTGGCAGTACGCGAAGCTGATTGCAAAATCCGCGGGGCTTTCCGGTCAGCGTGCATTTCAGATGAACCGGTTCGTCCAGCTCCGAGACGGAAAGATTGTTTGGTCATCGACCATCCGGGAATGGCTGCACGAGCACGAGAAACCGAACGTGTGTATCTATTGCGAGGCACCTGGTCCGCTTTCAACTGAACACATTCTCCCGCGATCCCGCGGGGGCCCCGATATACCCGATAATGCGATCCGCGTCTGCCAGTCATGCAATTCCAGCAAAGGCGCCAAGCGGCTATACGAATGGAAAGGCCTGCAAGAAAAAGATGCGATTCCAAGAATTGCAGAAGGTAAGTACCTCAAACTGCTCTACGATCTTCATGAACAACGAGGGACGCTCAACGTTGACATGAATGAACTGGGAAGGAGGATGTGTCCGGATTGCGACCTGCGGCAGCTATGCGAGGAGGAGGGAACAGTTGAGAAGTTGTCCGTGTATTGTTTGGAAGGGGTGTTTCACTGAAGGGATAGACAGTTCTGTAGCATCTAAATGGTTGGTAACGGATTTTTCACTTTAGAAGAATTTGCATATCATCCGTATCCACAAACGGGATTCCAGTTGACAGTGCGTTTCATGAATAAATCAGGAATATCTCAAAATGTGTTTCATAAACTGATTCGAACGGCAACTGCTATGAAGAAGGGGGCAGAGTAATCACACCCATGACTGAAAGGAGGCTGTGATCATCAAGACGATTGCGATAAACGGCCTGGGACGGATCGGGAGGCTCGTACTCAGGCATTATGCAGAAAACCCGGCAGGGAATATCCGGCTTACGACCGCGAATTCTTCGACACCCATGGAGGACCTTGCGTACCTGGTCACCTACGATTCGGTCCATGGCAAAGCCCCGTTTGCGGTGTCGTATGGAAAGGATTACCTCATGCTCGGGTCCCACCGGGTCGACATCGTGAATAACCGCGATCCGGCGAAGATCCCATGGAAGGAGCATGGCGTCGATATCGTGCTCGAATGCACCGGTGCATTCACCAAAAGGGCAGGGGCTGCCGGCCACATCGCGGCAGGTGCGGCAAAGGTTATCATCAGCGCACCGTCTGCGGACGCTGATGCTACCTTTGTACTGGGGGTCAATGAGAAGATGTTCGATCCCAGAAAACACCATATCGTCTCGAACGCGTCATGCACGACCAACAGTCTGGCCCCCGTGGCAAAAGTGCTCAACGATGCATTCGGCATCGAGTCACTGATGATGACTACTGTTCATGCGTATACCTCGAGCCAAGCACTCGTTGATGAATCGGCGAAAACCAAACGGCGGGGGAGGGCTGCGGCGGTCTCGCTGGTCCCCTCCACCACCGGTGCGGCAGAGGCAACGGCACTGACTATCCCGGCACTGAAAGGGAAGATGCACGCGACGGCGATTCGGGCACCGGTCCCGGACGGAGCGATCACTGATATCGTCGTACAAGTCGGGCGACCGGTGACCGTGGAGGAGGTCAATGCTGCCCTGATGATGGCGGCGGAAAACGAGCTGGAAGGGATCCTCGAGTATTGCGAGGATGAGCTGGTATCTGCCGATATCATCGGGAACCTGCACTCTTCCATCGTCGACGCCTCATCGACAGCCGTTATCAACGGGAACGTGGTCAAGGTGATGGCATGGTACGACAACGAGTGGGGGTACGCAAGAAGGCTGCTGGACCTCGCTTCATACATTGCACAGCACATGGAAGATTAAAGGAAAGAAAAACCGGAGAAGATACTTAAATTTCTGATAAATTATCAGGTATCGGGGAACACAAAATTATTTTTGGCTCAGTATTTTTTACAAATTCCGGACTCCCCCACAACATAGAACTACCTGCCTGTGGCGGTAGTTCGAATTGTGGGGGGAACTCCATCGCAAATAATGAAGGATTTCTTCAGAGCATTTTATTCCTATTAAAGGAACGACTTAAAATCTAAATTTCAGAGAGTCTCCTGTCCCTGAAACTCCGGAAAATCTGGTCCGGAATCCGGATCCGGGCAATAATAGATATGGAGATTCTGATAAATTGATGGGAATTCGTGGAGAAAACACAAGGAGCTAGAAATTTTCATGACGGAACGATTTGCACGAATTATTCCAAGTCCAGAGATGGTATCAGCATCTTCAGAAGTTCAAGAGCCTCTTCGAGCATTGCTTGCCCTTCCGCAATTGGCTCAAAATCATCCGTTGCAATTCCGGCTTGAATCGCAGCAACCGCAGTAGTTAGACATATCATCAAATTAAGAGATGGTGATATGAAACCATTTTCCGTGTCTATCTTGTCATGTTCTTTAATGCTTTGCCGCGCTTTTTTCATCAGATTTTCATAGTCCATTTTAACCACATTTTCGTTTCATTAACTTCATTGCAATCTGTGCCCCATGAAATTGTTTGATTTTCCATTTCAATCAAATCGTGTTCACTTTTGTGATGACTCATTGAGCGGTTCTGACGAGTTGGCGGTTGACTAGAAACTTTTAACGAGGCGTAATACTGGTCATCAACCGTAAATGCAACAGAACCCGATGTCGTTTGGTTCGGGCAAAAAACTAGAGAAGTACTACTTTTTGGCAAACCGCCAGCGACAAGCCGTTCGATGGGTTCATTCTTTGTCTTCCGGTTTATTGTATCCTCTTTACGGGGAACCACATTTTGCTCAATGATTCAGGAATTTCGCCCCCGGAAGATGGATACCTGAGGAATAGGTAATTCACGATGATCAGGACAGCAGGATATTTTTCTTCCTGCTTGTGCCCGGAGTGTGGGAAACAGGATAAAGAGGGCCCGGAGAGGGCATCGGGGTTTTTCACTCTTTGACCGGTATCCCTCAGATTTTGCTGTTACCGCATACCTTTGTTGAGCATGGTCATCGCACCACATCACAGGTAACCACCCGCTCTTCGAGCGTTTGTTACCGGGTCTGGCGTTCCAGAATCTGTTTTTTTGGTGTTTTCATCGGTGATCTTTCATGCTCATTCCCCCGCTTCGGATTACCTGACAGATTCCATTATTTCACCGGAGGTTATTGCGGTCGGGCACTCATGGGGAATGGTCCCCTTCACAGAGGCGTGGGCCGGAAACCGTCCGTCCCTGGGGGTCTTTCCCAGGAATCGGCTTGTCCTTGTATACCTGCGGAAGTATTGCACTGCATTCGTTAGCACAGACACGTAATTTCTTCATCATCTGCAGCTTGGCACAGATCTCGTTCTTTTTCTGCTCTTCAATACTATTGAAGATCTCCGGAAGGGGTTTTGCGAGCCGGAAGGATTTCGCCGGCCGCCCTGTTTTCTTTTCTCTGACCTCCTTACATACCATCCATTTTTTATCTATCAGGTATACTGTGGCAAGACTGACTTCCGGCTGGCGGAGATCCGTACCTCTCTCAATATCATGTGTCGTGGATTCCGGTTTGGAAGAGAGATAAATCATTACCTTTGCAACCCTTTTCTCGAATCCCAGATTCATGAGGAGGTTGGCAAATTCCTCTTCCTTTTCTGTGAAATAGGTAACTTTTTTTACTTCCATTCAGGCACCCCCTCCGGGGTATCACTGACCTTCATGATTCATCCCGGTACATCTCCTGCCGGGTTCTGCCGGTTATAGGACGGTGTCATTGTCCAGCCACCTGTTTGGGTATGGCTGAATCTTCCCTGCTCCACCTATCCAGTCGTAAAAGGTATACACGCGCCCATGTAAAGGCAAACAGTCCTCCTACAATTTCACCTGCTACCATGCCCCACCAGATCCCGGTCTCACCCATTCCGACAATGAAGGTAAACACGTATGCAAAAAGAATGGCAAATACCAAGCTTCGCATGATAGTCAGGAAAAGCGAGGTCGGCCCTTTTCCGACTCCCTGAAAGACCGATGATGAGAGAAGCCCCAGCGGTACAAACGGATAAAATACGCACATGACCCGGATAAATGCAGCAATTGTCGGGTAGAGTTGTGCGCCTTCACTTGAGTACGAGAAGATTGCGGCGATTTGATAGGCAAACACCCATGTTATGGCGCTGACACAGAGTGCAATGAGGATCCCAAACAGGATCGCAAACGTGTGGGCAACCCGTATGTTCTCATAGTGTCTGGCTCCGTATGCGGCACCGACAACGGAGACGACCACTGTCCCGGTTGCAACGACCGGGACGATCCCAAACGATACGACCCGGAACCCGACCGAAAAGACTGCAACTGCATCGGTATTTGCTACAGAAACCAGCATCAGGTTAAGTACAATCATTAAGATCGACATCGCAAGATACTCGACACTGGCTGGAAGCCCGACCGTCAGGATATCTTCTGCCACGCTCCGGCACGGTGCAAAGATTCGCCACGACAGGCAGACATAGAGATTTCTTTTGACAAAGAACCAGTACAGGAGCACTGCTGTAACCGCAGCAAGGGAGATGAGCGTGCCCCAGGCAGCTCCTGCAATCCCCAGACCAAGGCCGTAAATGAGGATCGGGTCAAGGATCATATTCAGGATGGACGCTGCCACCATGGCATACATCGTCCTTTTGGCATCCCCCTCAGCCCGCAGTATCCCATACGCAGCATTGACAAAGATGACAAAAAACGTACCGCCAAAGATAACCTGTCCGTACGACGCAGCTAGACCCGCGGTTGTGCCGGCGCCAAACAGGATCGCGAGGGGCTCTGCAAAAATAACGAGCGGGATCGTGAGGACCAGGGAGATAATGGCGGCAATCACAAGGGTGTGAAGGGCAGCGTTACTCGCACCATTCCGATCACCGGCGCCGATTTTCCGCGCAACCGCCGAAGTTGCACCTGCACCAATGCCACAGCCCAGACCCATAATGATCATATAAATGGGGCTTATGAACCCTATTGCTGCAAGAGCATCGGATCCAAGCCCGGCGACCCAGATCGCATTTACCACGTTGTAACTGGCCATCAGGAGCATGGCAATGATCATCGGCCCCGACAGGTCCAGGATCGCGTTTTTCGGGTTGCCTGTCAGGAGTGCGACTCCCTCGGTCGTATCTGTGCGACACCCGGTCACAGAGTTTTTGATTTCAGGGTGAGAAAAGAGGGAGCGCATATCTCTCTCACTCGTGCCGCAGGGCATCAATCGGGTTGAGGTTTGCCGCCTGCCACGCCGGGTACATTCCGCAGAGGATACATATGAGGATCCCAAAGCTTACACCCTCGACCACGGACATCATACTCGACACGGTGAAGAGGTACTTGGTGGTGCCGAGCATCAGGGCGCTTATCACGTACCCGGCAAGGAGACAGAGAAGTCCCCCAATCAGGCTTCCGATCACACCGATGATGGCGGCCTCGTAGATGAACATGCTCATCACCTCTTTTTTCTGGGTGCCGATGCTGCGCATGATCCCGATCTCCTTGATCCGCTCGTTCACCGACATCATCATGATATTGAAGATGGAGACCCCCGCGACAATCATCGAGATGCCTCCGATGGCCGTGACAAAGGTCGTGACCGTGCTAAAGGTCGAGTAGATGGTGGCAAGCGTTGCCTTGCTGTCTGTCACGGAAACGGTCTTTTCCTTGATGTTCCGGTTAAGCTGATTTTCTATGGTGGTCTTTATGTCGGCGGTATCACCGCTGGTAACTTTTACGACCACTTCATTGTATTCATCCTGTGTGTTGTAAGTATTCTGATACCATTCTTTTGTCACGACAATGGCACTATCGGTGCTGATATCGAAGCTCATCCCCCGCTCCTTGATGATGCCGGTGACCCGGAGCGTGCCATATTGCCCACCGGTCCCGATGGAAATCCGCGAACCGACCTTGACGTTATGATCCGTTGCGAACGTCGATCCGACAAGGCAGCCCGAGTTCCCGTTATTGTAATCTCCGGCTTCGAGATCAGGGAGCAGGTCTTTTGTCTGGTCCGGCGGGAGACCGTAAATGGTCGCTACAATGTCGTCGCTTCCGACACCCACTTTCATGTGTTCGGATGTTGAAAGTACGGGAATCGCCACGTTCGGGGCGACCACGCGTTTGATCTGCTGGTAATTCTGATCGGAGAGCATTAAATTTGCCGAACTTCCGCTACCGCCACCACCACCGCCAAAACCACCGCCCCCGCCCCCGCTGTATGGGGTGACAATCACGCTGTCTCCTACAGAGGAGAGACTCGAACTAATCTCTTGAGTCATGCTGTTGCCAAGGATACCCATGGCACCGATAGCGACGACACCGATGATGATTCCGAGCATCGCCAGGCTTGAGCGCAGCATGTGGATCCGAATGTTCCGCTTGGAGATCTCCCAGAATATAGCGCTCATGTTTCAATTCTCCCGTCAACGATCCGGATGATCCGATCGGTATATTCAGCGACATGGGGATCGTGAGTAACAATGATGATAGTCGAACCTTTCCTGTTCAGGTCTGTCATGAGTTCCATGATACTCGCCCCGGTCTTTGAATCGAGGTTGCCGGTCGGTTCATCGCAGAGCAGGATATCCGGATCGTTAATAAGCGCCCGTGCGACAGCAACCCGCTGCTGCTGGCCTCCCGAAAGCTCGAGAGGGGTATGGGGGTAGAGATGTTCGTCCAGCTGGACTGCACGGAGTACTTCCCGGGCCCTGTCCTCATTTACACCTTTGCCGGACTTGAGCATCTGGGGAAAGCTCACATTCTCGATAACATTCAACAGAGGAAAGAGGTTGAAGTACTGGAAGATAAACCCGATACGATCCCGTCGCAGGTTCGTGAGTTCGACATCGGTCATATCGCGCACGCCGATCCCACTCATGTAGATATCCCCTGTCGTAGGTGTGTCAAGGCACCCCATCAGGTTCAACAGTGTTGATTTGCCGGAACCCGATGGACCCATTATCGAGATAAACTCCCCGCGCTCCACTTCAAATGAGATGTGGTTAAGGGCAGTCACATCTCCGGCCTTGAGCGGATAGATTTTAACCACATCGGAAAACTGGATGACCGGCAGCATGACGCTCCCACCCTTACAGGTTCTTCCGTCTCTTCATGTAGAGATATCCGCCCACGCCAAGCACAATGATGAGGATAACTGACAGTGCAGGGAGCATGCTCGGCTGCGAGTTTATCTGTGATGTAGCCTGGTTCAGATCGATATTCTGGACAGAGGTGATCACATTGCCGTTACTGTCTTTGTAGGATAACTGGAGCGGGATGCTTGATATGCCAGCCGGGGCGGTAAAGGTGGCCTCGAAACTGCCGAAGTCGTCAGGTTTGAGTGTACCGATTACATAATTCATTTCCGGGTCACGCGGCACAGCCGGAGAAAGCGACGTGACGGTGACGCCATTTGCGTTCGAAAGGCCGGCATTGGTTACGTCTCCGGTGACATCGTAGGTCCCGTTGTTGAGAGCGATAACAATATTACTCATCACCGGGTCGGCCTGCAGCTTGTCAGTTGTAAACTGGATGGGCAGGGTCGTGTTGATGCTATGGGAATTGTCCCCATTATCGTAATCGACATGCATGAAAAGTGTCGTGGGGGAGTCGGGTGTAACCGTAAAATTAACCAGTGTACTGGTCCCGGCAGCCAGATACCCGATATAGGTTTTTGAAGGCGTGAGGGTGACATTATTACCGGTGGCTTCAAAGATGACATTTTTTACATCGTAGTCACGAGGGTTGGAGATCTGGACGCAGATAGTCTCCTTTACCCCCTGGATGAAGGTATCCGGCTGGTCAGCAATGGTCATGACAAGGGGTGTATTGTCCACCTTGACCGGCGTTCTAGAATACATGCCGTTGCCAGCGACGAAGCTCAAAGAGAAGGATGGATAATAGGTGCCATCAGGCCTGTCGGTCCCGATAGAGAATACGAACGACCGGGTCTGAAGGGGTCCGATATTGACGTTAGCATCATACGTGCCGCTGGTGAGACGGATATCATCATCCCCAAAGGTCGCATGGTTAACCATGACGCTCTGGTTTGCATTCCCGTTGGTGACGTAAAACGTTACCGTGGAGGTATCCCCGGTAAAGAGGACTGCTGGATCTATCGTATAGTTTGATACGTACACGTTGTTTGCAGCCTGAATAGCATCTGTTGTGGCATCCGCACTTACTGGAAGAACCAGAAATCCCATGGTTACAATAAAGCACAGGAGCACCACGTATGCGGAACAGGGCAATCGAGTGAATATCATTTTCCTTGTTCCTGAATAAACCGGTTTGCAGTCTGCTGAAAAATCCCGATTATCCGGATATGATGGAAGATAGGTCATTCTGAACATTCGTTATTCCCCAAATGAGTAGTAAATATTTTTACTACATCTCTTTTTACTAGGATTTTACTTAGGGGCTTAAAAAAGTATGTATGGTTGTAGTAAAATTATTAACAACTCGGTGATTATTATTGGTTATATGGAGAACCTCCCTGCATCTCTCTTAAAATCGCTCAATGATCTCGGGCTATCCAACTATGAAGCGAAGGTCTACGCAGCGCTGGTCCTGTATGATAATGCAGAAGCTAAAGATCTTGTTGAATATCTCTCTATATCAAAGCCAAGCGTATATGAGGCACTGGATCATTTAGCGGAAATGGGTCTCGCTGTAAAAAGAGTCTCGAAACCGGCGCGATATAGTGCGGTTTCGCCACGAATGGCTGTCGACCTGCTCATGGGCAACCATCAGAAAGCAGCCGATCTGGCACTGGAGGGACTGGAAATACTGGAAAAGGAAAAGGTGCAAACCGAGAAAGAGGAAGCCCTTTGGACAATTTATGGTGATAAGAGCATCGAGTATAAATTTCGTGACCTTTTCAGGAAGGCAAAAAACCATATCTGGTGCATGATCGGAGAGCGATACCTTCCTCTTATTGAAAATATACAGATTAAGGATATTTCCCTGATGCTTGTGGTGATATCCGATGCACCGGGTCTTGAGAAAAAATTGCGGGCGCAGTTCCCGGGAAAGAACGTGGATATTCATGTAGTCTCTTCGGAAAAATTTGCTGTCCCTCCACCCTTTGCTCCTCCGGATTTTGGGGAGATTCATAAACTGATGAGAGTCGAAAATATACTCGAACTGATCGTTGATGATGAAGAAATCCTCATGATACCGCCGTTTTTCTCCGGCTCGGTCTCGGTTCTTAATACCCGGAACAAGGGAGCGGTTCTCCAGTTTAAAATCTTCAGTCAGTTTAACTGGAAGCGAATCATCGACGGAGGGGATTTTTCCTTTCCCCCGCCTCTTCACAGGAAAAAGCGGGTGTAATTGTTCTAATAAGTTGGCGGTTGATAGGGCATTTTTCTAACGAGGTGAGAAATTTATCACCAACCGTTAACTTATCAGAACCGTTGCTCCATACTTTTATCAATCAGCACAGAGAAATGCCCACAGAATCATTCAGTGAGGGTTTCTGACCCCTCAAAAAAGCGCCATGGCCGGTAGATAAAAAAATGGGTCGGTTCGTCAAATTGATTGTCTGGATCGCGGTTGCAGCGGCGGTGATAGTTGTTATTGCGATCGTGCTCTTCGGACCGTCTGCTGTCTTCCAAGTGGGTGTGGGAGCGGTTGAATCGGCCACAAATTCGTCTGTTTCCCATAATACAACGCAGGAGTATGCACTCGTGGCGGAGAACTTCAGCTATGTCCAGGCCGCAATCTCCGGTGTAGTTGCAAATGTAACCGGAGAGAACCTTAGCCAAGCACAGGCCGCGATCTCTGGTGCAGTAGCCAAGGTCACTGGGGGGAACTTCAGTCAAGTTGAGGCCGGGATCTCCGGTGTGGTAGCCAATGTGACTAGAGGGAAATAAATCATAATCAGCGATGACGGGGGAGATCCTGTCAACAAAACGAAATTAATTGTGGCACTCTGCATTTAAAAAATAATTTATATTCAGATAGCCTTTTTGAGAATATGTATCAAATATCCCCACACGATTTTTCTAAATTAAATCGTGCTATTAGCAACGAGATTGAAAAGGTTTTGTTAAAGTTCGTTTCCGATGGTAAAATCAAAGTAATTCCCGATGAGAAACCATTAAAATCCGCCGCCGATGGTGAAAAACGAAAAAGAGGTAGACCGCGCAAAGTGCAAACTAATGAAAAAATCGAACAAAAGGAGAAGCGGCCACAGGGTAGACCGCGCAAAATCAAAACCAATGAGACAAAACTCGCCGATGGTCCTAAACGCAAACGCGGCAGACCGAAAAAAGTTGTAACTCCAGAATCTGAAAAATCAGACTGATATAAATCTGAGTTACAAATTTCCGAGAACGGGCAATGTATTAGAACCACTAACGGTCATTCTTTTTATTGCTATAAAATGAAAAAGAAAATAAAACCGTATTTTTTTGAACTTGTCCCCTCTCCTATTACTCATATAAAGAAAATACATAGGAAAATAAACGGGAATTCTAAAGGAACCCTTGAACACATTGAGTTTCCGGATTGGCCGTGTTGACGATACAACTCGTTGCGGTAAAAGTGTAAATACGCGTGCACCGGCATTCGATGCAGCTGCTGAAACGGCTGTTGGTATGATAATAAGGAGGTGGAACCTTTCGGTTCCGGCTCAATTATTGTATTCCTCCTTTCCGTTCCTCGATTTACGTTACTGGTGTATGGAACAGGTATGCTGTAATTACGGTAACGCAATCTGCCTTGGATAATGTGCCATTGAACAGATAGTCGGTCACAGCAGTGATTGCTTCAAATTTCTCTATGTACCCATCGTGGTTGGCGTCGTAGGTCTGTAACGGATTTGGAACTACGGTCACCGAAACTGCTCCGACAATCGTACCAGTACCCTTATTACCATCAATGTATGTTCCGTTGAAGGTATAGGCTCCCCGTGTTGGTGGCGCGGTAACGGTGTAGGTAATGGGGGTTGTACTTAATTCAGCGAATTGATACGCTCCACCTACCATCGAGTGACCGTCTGCGGTTGTGCTGACAAACGTCCATCCTGCCGGTAGTGTTTCCGTAACACCCCAGCCCGGCGAGGTTGCGAACGTTGTGCCCGGCGTCAGAGTCACTGTGATATTTGCTCCCGGCGAAGCGGTCGCCGGCATAGATCTCGTTACTGCGATCGAGGATTGTGTACTTCCGGTATAGGTGAACTGGTCAGCGGGTACAATCGCGGATGTCCCACTGGGTGTGATGACGGTGACGGCATCAACGGGTCCGGATTGCACGGCCGGAGATTTTGCGGTGATTGAAGTAGCACTGGTAACGGTGTTCGACGTTGCCGGTGTACCGCCAAAGTATACATTGGTCGCTCCGAGCAAGTTTGTCCCAGTGATGGTTACTGAGGTTCCGCCGCCCAGCGGGCCGGTGTTCGGGCTGACTTTTGTGATGGCCGGAGGGCCTTCGTAGGTGTACTGGTCGGTTGCTGATGTCGCGGATGTGCCGCTGGGGGTGGTGACCGTGATGTTAACCGTTCCGGCTCCGTTACCCGGGGTGGTCGCAGTGATTGAAGTAGCGTTGGTAACAACATACGATGGTGCAGGTATGCCGCCAAAGTACACTTTGGTCGCCCCGAGTAAGTTTGTCCCGGTGATGGTTACCGGGCTGCCGCCGCCCAGCGGGCCAGTGGTCAGGCTGACTTTGGTGACGGTCGGAGGGCCTTGGTAGGTATACTGGTCGGCGGGTATGATCGCAGATGTGCCGAGGGGTGTGGTGACCGTGACGTTAACCGTTCCGGCTGCATGGGCCGGGGCGGTCGCGGTGATCGAAAGAGCGTGGTTAACCGTGATGGTTCCCGCTGTGGTGCCAAACTTTACTGCAGTCACTCCGGTAAAGCCAGTTCCAGAGATGGTTACCATGGTACCGCCACCAAGCGGGCCGGATGTTGGCGAGATGCTGGTGATAATAGGTGCCGGCACCGACGGGGCTGTAACTGTAATATAGCTATTCTGCGTCGCGGTGTTATTCCCCCCGGCATTGGCCGCAGTTAACGAGACCATATAGGTACCGGCAGTAGTGAAAACATGTGAAGGGTTCTCTGAAGAACTGAAACCGCCGTCACCGAAGCTCCAGTTCCAGCTTGTTGGAGAACCGGTTGTGGTATCGGTAAACTGAACTACCAACGGAACGATGCCATACGTCACGTTCGCAGTAAAGCTGGCCACCGGCGGACTATCTACAGATACATTAAATGTTGACATAACCTGTCGAGAAAAGGTATATTGTGTTGTCCCATTGGCAATGAAGGTTAGTTCGTATTGACCAGGGAGAGATAACTGGTAAGAATTTGTGTACATCCCATCATTTTTGATTATATCGCTATGAGTCCCGTCATCAAAAAGAGGGATTTCGTCCGTAATGCCATTCGGGTTACTGATTCTCGTGTAAACAGATGCCCCTGTAACCGGGTTGTCAGAATCGCTGATGTTTGCATAGACTGTAACAGTATCATTAATCTGAGGGGTATCGTTGGGGAATTTAATGCCGAATTCAGTTGAAACAGAGCTGTTAAGATTTACATAATATGTGAAGGATTCACCCTCATCCGGGATATCCACCCCTCCGATTCGTGCAGTCCATGTTCCTGGTTCCGGGTTATTAATAGTGTATAAAATCTGCACGCCATTGTCCTGGTATTCTGTAACCAGAGGATCATTTCCCTGGATAACATGCCCGCTGGGCGAAATCAGTGAGAGGTTGATCTGACTTCCGGAGATGGCTGCTTCTGAAGAGAACGAGTCGACACTGGGATCAATCGTAAATGTTGTAGAGTAATAATTATCCCGATAAATTATACCCTGCTCGTACTTGTCTGGGTTGAATTGAACTTGCCCAGCATCTCCTGTTGGCCAGTTTACTGTTGTAGGAAGATCCGGGTTAACGAGATAGTTTAGGATTGTATTGATGGCCAAGGCTGCATGAGGAAGAGAATTATGGGTCTCCATTCCAAAACTATCTAGCCCGGCTCCTTGAATGTAACTTTGTTCTAATGCTACCACTCCATCACCGAAATACGTCCAATGATAATAATGGTGCATATTGGTATCATAAGTCACTTCAAGAGTGTGACCAAATAAAACAAAGGGAAGTGGAACACCAAGAAAAGAAAGTGAAAAATACTGCCAATTTTGATTGCTGTTGTATCCCACAAGAACACGGTATTTTACATTCGGATCAAGTGGGTGACTGTTGATTTCCTGAACATCATAGCTGTCTGTTCTCATCTGGGCTATAGAAGGAGATATAGGAATTATCCAATTTGCGATGGCTGCACCATAATCAACGGGAGCTACTCCAATCCATTGTCGCACATCATTGGAATTAGGTTTTCCCTGAGAATTTGTCAGATCAGTCATGTAGTAACGAGTGACAAGCGCCCCCATGGAGTGACATATGATATCGATTTTGCCGGTATATCCATATTGAGCTCTTTTCTCATTGATAAAATCCCGTAATGATAATGCAATGACGGCCGGATCATCCGTATTATATGACGAGTAATCGAAAATCCAGACATCATCGGTTGTATAATTCCAAGTTCCGGCGCCGTTTGACGTGTAATAGGGATAAATCCAATTCTGAGTTTTGGGATCGATAACCAGACTCTGGCCGGTTAAATTGTTCACCAGATCATTCCAGACCGCCGGGGTTCCCCGCCATCCGTGGACGAGCACGACAGGAACAGGTTTTAGCTGAATAGCAGGTGTACCGACCCAATCACCTAAAGCCCCAGATCCCGAAGACAATGTTGACGTAGTTCCTGTCGACAAATCCATCATGAGGATCTGGGTGTCAGAAGCCATCGCATTTTGATTCCATTGCGATTCAACCCAGACAACGCCATTCCCCGAAATGGCAGGTGTACCGACCCAATCACCTAAAGCCCCAGATCCCGAAGACAATGTTGACGTAGTTCCCGTCGACAAATCCATCATGAGGATCTGGGTGTCAGAAGCCATCGCATTTTGATTCCATTGCGATTCAGCCCAGACAACGCCATTCCCCGAAATGGCAGGTGTACCGACCCAATCACCTAAAGCCCCAGATCCCGAAGACAATGTTGACGTAGTTCCCGTCGATAAATCCTTTATGTGGATCTGGGTGTCAGAAGCCATCGCATTTTGATTCCATTGCGATTCAGCCCAGATAAGGTCATGATATGAATTGTCGGTGAGAATCGGATCTGCAGACACAATATAAGGTAAAAATAATATAAGAAATAGTATAACAATAAAAAAGCGTTTTTGAAAAAGTAAACTATATTTTGGTACGGCATTATTCATATTCACGTCTCATAGCCCCCCAAAGTATTTCATTCCTGATCAAAGACTTGACTCTTAATGTCCTCTTTGAACATTTTCTGTATGAAACTTTTATCAACCGGCATAGTGCTGGCATTTATTTTCTTAGTTCGCTAATAATCAAAACTCAGTCAGCAAGACTCCAATAATATTCATTTCGGGATGTAATAGCATATATTATTATGGATTTTATCTTACGATGGCAATGCAAGAAGATATGCGAGAAAGGTTAGGTCACTATGATTGTGTGAATACTATAGGCTACACGTATACTCCTCGTTATATTACGATAATTCATTGTCACATACATTCCGTGTCCGTAACGTCAGAAGGGCATTTTCAGCCGCGGGAACAAGGGCTCTTTTCAGGCTCGACATAGAATTATCCCCCAAAAATGAAAAACTCCGACAGAACGCGAATATGGGGAGTCAGTTTTTGAGTGGGGGTCAATCGCGCAGGACTCTTTTACAGATCGGGCACTGCCAAGCACAAGGTACGAACTTCCGGTTTATCCTTTTGTAAAGTCTAACCATTTTCGGCAGCTTGTCTTTTGGATGAGTTGAATCATCGCAAACCGGATGCGGGGCTTCAGATCCCTTTTTGGTCATAGTTGAAATAGTGTATACACTCTTATTAATTAAATAATTAATCGGACGAAAATTTAATGGGATTTCCGGGGGGAAAAAGAGCAATTAGAACATTAAAGGTAAACTACCCTACCGAAGCTGAAAGAATCAATCCGGCAGCATCAACCCAGAGTCCATACAATATTGCCACAGCATCGCCCTCCATGCTTGCTTGCCTTCCTTCGTGGTTTTGATTTGCACGCGGTGCATGGCCCCATGGCCGTTCGAGATCTCTCTGAGGTCGCCTCTCGTGATTTGTGTGTTCTTCCTGGTCTTTGTTTGTCATTCTTTACAATGGGCCTTATTCCAGTTATGGTCGGGCATCTTACCTAGAAGTGGGGGATCCGCGTAGTATGGCATGTAATCCTATCGGACCAGAAGGGTAACGTGAAGATCGGTCTCTTCATAATGCTCCCCGGATTGATCCCCGTCTTTATCCTACAGTTACCGTCATGAGACCATCACCATGGCTCCCGGTTGACGAATCTAAGAGCTGATCGTAGATTATAACGTCCGGATCGAAAAGAGCCCCTGTTTTCACTCTCACTTCCGGTCTGGACCTGTACTATATGGAGCGATGTCGGGCATCTCGGGTATTTGTCGGGATCGGACCTGCTATATCATGCGGGATCCTATCTCCATAGTATTTCCCTAGTGCAGCTACCTGCGGACGCCAGAGGCAACTCGGGGAGGCATGAGGGAACCTGAAGAAGTCTGCGAGCACAATCGAGTGCGGGCGATACCCTGCGATATCGTCTCGACAATCCGCGCGGATCGATCCGGTTTCCCGGTTTCTTTTCCGGGGATTTTTAAATCCCGATGCTTTTATCGTTTTTCCAGGCTTCCCGTCCAAAAATCCGTGCATTTCCTTTTATACAGATAAAAGGAAAGAAAAATTACAACATTTTCTGAGCGAAAAATCCGGAGCCGGGATCCGGGCCGGATACGGATCCCCGGGGCCGGATCGCCGGACCGGCCGGATCACAGGAAATATTGCTCGACACAACAATTAAAAAAAATAAAACTTTGACCGGGATCCGAAACCAGACTTGGTACGGATAGACCGGATTAACTTGAACGATATCGGTTTGTGCGCGCTTTCAGATGTAAACACAAAAACACACAGTATAAGCCATTAAACTCTGTTTTTCTCAAAAAAAGTTC
>Ga0326728_10000635_pt1 | contig 134957 bp, 127 predicted proteins | sample MB3enrmetagenome_FD_207602 | JGI IMG/M metagenome (GOLD analysis project Ga0326728, IMG submission 207602) | Lab enriched peat soil microbial communities from McLean, Ithaca, NY, United States - MB31MN | ecosystem: Environmental > Terrestrial > Soil > Wetlands > Peat | place: USA: New York...
CACCCCCTTCGTCGTGGCCATACCCTGGAGGTCACACCCGTTCCCATCCCGAACACGGCCGTTAAGCTCCAGAGGGCCGATGATACTGCCTGGCACACAGGTGGAAAAGTAGGTCGCCGCGACGTTAATTCCACAAGCCCCCGCAACACGCGGGGGCTTTTTCGTTCCGGTCCGTTCAGAAGGTCACCACGAGGCCCAGGACCAGGGTGGCGACGGTGAGGGACGGCACCTGGACCAGGCCGGGCTGGCCGTATCCGGCTGCGGACAGGTCCACCCGCCGCACCTGGCTGCCCATGCTGTCCATCTGGAAGCGGGCTTCCAGGGCCAGGGTGGAGGAGAACTCGTACCCCGCGCCGACACACAGGTACGGCACCAGTTTATTGGCGTCGTATTTGTAAGATAGGCTCGGGGCGCCGGCGGAAGTCAGGTTGACGGTGCCGGAGCGGGTGGCGGTGGCGTAGGCGAAGCCCACGCCACCCACCAGGTACACCGCCGGGTTCAGGTTGCGCAGGTAGTCCACCCCGTAGGTGATCTGGTACAGCTGGTTGCTGCTGGAGGCCGGGAAACTGGCATAGGCCGCCCCGGGCAGGGCCAGGGATTCAGAGCCGGGGCCCACCCCCTGGAAGAAGAGGTAGCCGAGGCGCATGCGCAGCCGCTGATCGGTATCCAGGGTGAACGTGTCGGTGATGTCGAAGGCGAATCCCGGCCCGGACCCCACCCAGGTCTTGGCGCCCGAAAAGGGCAGGGCCGCCCCAGCCTGGAGCCCGTAGTCCCCCTGGTCGGCCTGGAGGGCCGGCGGGCAGGCCAGGGCTGCCGCCGCCAGGACCAGGGCGGCGCGCCACCGGACCTTCCCGCCGGGAGCGTTCTTGAAGGATGGACTTCGCTTTTTCCCCGGCACGTGCAGACCTCATCTTGGATGCCAATTCCCGGGAATCGGCGGCTTAGACACCCGGACCGGATCGTTCAGGCCCGGGCGTCTAGTCCTGCTGCTCCCACGGGTGGTTGGAGGCATGTTTGGGCTTAGGATAAATAAAAACATAATGAAGTCAAGGCGCACCACAGTCTTGGTGGGCCGGCGCCGGTCTGGTACAATGGATGGGTGGACCAGGGCGTCGCCGCGGGCAACCGCGGAGGAAAGTCCGGGCTCCCCAGGGCAGTGGGCCAGGTAACTCCTGGGCGGGGCGACCCGACGGAAAGTGCAACAGAGAGCAGACCGCCGATGGCCCCGCGAGGGGATCAGGCAAGGGTGAAAGGGTGGGGTAAGAGCCCACCGCCGGACTGGCAACAGGACGGGCATGGTAAACCCCCCACGGAGCAAGACCAAATAGGCTGGCGTGCTTCGCGAGAAGTGAGGATCGGCCCGATCGAGCCAGCGGGTAGGTCGCTTGAGGCGAACAGTGATGTGCGTCCCAGAGGAATGACGTTCCCACGACAGAACCCGGCTTACCGGTCCACCCGGGCCCCCGCCAGGGGGCCCGGCGCTTGGTTCGCGCAGGAGTCGCCGGGAGCCTGGGCCTCCTGACGGAAAAAAACGGCGTCCGGGAATGCGGCGCAGGCACGTGTCGCGGCTCTGCGAGGGATTCTAATCCCTTGACGGAGATAACCCGGGGAGTACTCTAAGACTGGCAAAGATCTTTCACACCTGTGACCAGCCTGCAAACAGGCCCCTTTATGGAGGTTTCATGGATTTTCTCCAGCCGGACGTTCAGGATAAGCTCATGAAGGAGCATTTTGAATTTCGGAAACTCATGGAAGAGCATAAGGCTGCGGATGAAAGACTGGTTTATCTCCGCAACAAGATCCGCCTCTCCGCCCAGGAAACGGTTGAAGAAGTGGAGCTAAAAAAAGCCAAATTGAGAGCTAAAGAGCGCATCTACAAGATCGTTCAGGAATTCAAAGGGAGGGGGCAGTAAGCATTTCCCCCGACATCGTGAGCCGCACTTGAGCGCATGGATACCCCGGACGCCGTTCCGGGGTATTTGTTTGTCCGGCAGCGGACCTGGCGGGGCGCAGGGAATTTCGACCTAATTAATGCACTATTATTGCAATGGAGATGGAATTCGTCTTCAGTTGCCACCCGTCTGCAGCGCCTGCACGGGGGTGGGGAGGAAGGCCTCCCCCATCCAGTAGACCAGTTCCAGGGGGTGCTTCACATCCCAGAGCAGAAAGCGGCTCGAGGCGCCCGGATGCAGGTGGCCCAGGTCCCCCCGGCCCAGGCTGCGGGCGGCGTGCAGGGTCATGGCCGTGAGGGCCTCCTCGAAGGTCAGGCGCAGCTGCAGGCAGCCCAGGCGCAGCACCAGCAGGGGATCGATGCAGGCGCAGGAGCCGGGGTTGAAGTCCGAGGCCAGGGCCACCCGGCACCCGGCCTCGATCATCCTGCGGGCGGGGGCGAAGTCGCGCATGCCCAGGAACAAGGTGGTGGCCGGAAGCAGGTTGGGGACCACCCCCGCCTGGGCCATGGCCGCCATGCCCGCCTCCGAGGCGAACATGAGGTGGTCGGCGCTGGCCGCGCCCACCTGGGCGGCCAGTTCGGCGCCGCCGGTGTGGCAGAACTCGTCCGCGTGGATCCTGGGGGTGAGCCCCAGGGCCCGGCCCGATTCCAGCACCTGGCGGCCCTGGCCGGGAGTGAACACGCCCTTCTCCACGAACACGTCGCAGAACCGGGCCACGCCCGGATGCCGGCGCACCAGTTCCGGCTGCCATTCCCCGGCCACGGTGCGGATGTAGCGGTCCGGGTCGCCGCTGAATTCCGGGGGCAGGTCGTGGGCGGGCATCAGGGTCACGTCCAGGCTCCAGCCCAGCTCCTTCAGGCGGGCGTACGCCGCCAGCAGCCGGCTTTCCGCCTCCAGCTCCAGGCCATAGCCGGTCTTGGCCTCAAGGTGCACCACGCCCTTGGCCTGGTATTTGGCCAGCCGCTCTTTGCCGATGGCGACCAGCTCCTCCACCGTGGCGGCGCGGGTGGCCCGCACGGTCTCCCGGATGCCGCCGCCCTCGGCGGCGATCTGGGCGTAGGTGTCCCCGTGCAGCCGGCGATTGAATTCGTGGCTGCGGTCCCCGCCGAACAGCAGGTGGGTGTGGGGGTCCACGAACCCCGGGGCGGCCCAGCGCCCGCCCCCGTCCAGCCTGGGCGCATCCAGCCAGCCGGAGGGCAGGTCGGTCCGGGGGCCCAGCCACTGGATCCTGGCGCCATCAAGGGCGATGGCCGCGTCCTGGATGAAGTCCACCCCCCATGGTGTGCGGGGATCGGGGCTCACGGCCCCGCGAAGGTGAGTGATCACGCAGCGTTTGTCCATGTCCCCGATATTACCTTCACTTGTACTTGGCACGCAAAACAGGCAGGGCCAGCCTATACTGCCCAGATGCCCTGCGGCCACAGTCGGGAACCTCCATGCTGATCCGTCCTTTCCTCGCCTCCGTGTTGGTATGCGTCCTCGCCGGGATCGCCCCGGCCCTGAGAGGCGCGCCGCCCGCCAAGAGCGCCCCGGCGCCGCCCCTGCTGCCCGGGGAGGCCCTGGCCATGGCGGGACCGGACGGCACCGTCTACACTTTCGGCGACACGGCCAAGGAGGAGCCCCTGGGCTGCCTGGCCAAGCTGGTGTGGATCAAGCTGGAGGGCATGCAGTGGGCGGGCATGGGCGTGATGTTCGAGTGCAAGGGCGAATGGCAAGGCTGCAAGTGCTGGCTGCCCAAGGGCCACGGCAAGGTGGACCTGGCCAAGGCCCTGCGGGACAACTGCGACCTGGCGTTCCTGGCCTGGGGCCAGATGTCCGCCCAGATCTGGCTGCACGACTACGGCGACGGCGCCGCCCGGGTCCGCCTGGAGGACACCTTCGGGCCGTTCCTGGGCAACCGCATGCCCCCGGGGGAGGGCCTGCCGGAGATCACCCCCGCCTGGGTCGGGTACGGGGATCTGCTGCGCACCAGCACCGCGGGCATGCTCACCTGGCTGATGGACCCTGCCCAGGACCAGGCTTTGCGCACCTACCGGCGGCTGCTGCTGTCCTTCAAGCAGTCCACCTACAACCCCGATGCCTGGTGGATCAAGACCGGCACCGCCCCGGTGCTTGCGGATCCGGGCAGCGCCTCCGGCTGGGCCGTGGGCGGGAACGGCCAGGTGCTGGCGGTGCTGCACCTGCCCCGGGTCAAGGGCAAGGATGAACCGCTGGAGCGGTTCCGGGCCATCCTGAACCTCCCGCGCTAGACATCATGCATTGGCCCGCTCCAGGATGAACGTCACCGGCCCGTCGTTCACCAGGTCCACCTGCATGTACTCCTGGAAGAACCCCGTCTGCACCCGGCACCCCTCGGCGCGCAGGCAGGCCACGAAGGTGTCGAACAGGGCCCGGGCCGGCTCCGGGGCCATGGCGGTGTCGAAGGAGGGCCGGCGGCCCTTGGCGATGCTGCCGGCCAGGGTGAACTGGGACACCGCCAGGATTTCCCCGCCCACATCCGCCAGGGAGAGGTTCATGCGCTCCTGGTCGTCCTCGAAGATGCGCAGGGTGGCGATCTTGGCGGCGGCCCACCGGCACTGCTCCTCCCCGTCGCCGGCCTCCAGCCCCGCCAGCACCAGCATGCCCGGCCCGATGGCGGCGCGGCGCTCCCCGGCGCTCACGGAAGCCCTCTTGACCCGCTGGATGACTGCTTTCAAGTGCCACCTCCAGATTCCATGCTAATCAGAGCTTATACTGGAGTGCAGCGCAGGAGTCGCCCCATGCCTGAACCCACCGTCACCGTGGCCCTGAGCCCCGCCGAATGGCGCCTTATCCAGGGCATGCGCGGCCTGCCCCCCAGCCGGCTGCGGGAACGCATCAGTCAAGTACTGAACGAGCTTCTTTTCTACGTGCGCAACCCCCGCTGCGAAGGCATGGGCCCCGAGGGCTTCCCCTGCGGTGATCCGGTTTCCACCTGCGAGGAATGCCAGAAGATCTGGGACTTGCTGGACACCATCGCCGAGCGGGTCAACGAGGAATAAGTTGGATTTTTCCAGTCCCCGGTGGACCTGCCAGAAAGGCAGGCCCCGTTGGATGCCCGGAAGCTGATTTTTAAGTTTTAATTCGGTTCTTCATTTCAAAAGAAATTGTTTCGATGGAATCGAAGAACCAATCTTCGCTAATTTCATTTATATTGGCTTTTTTAACGAGTTTTTCAAATTGAGGTTCGATGGTTTGAATCTCCACATCGACATTCTGGGAATCAAGGTTGGTATTAACAATAAGGTTAAATATACCTCCCCGGAAATCAAATTTACGAATTGCTTTTGTGTTTTCGATCTTCCAGGGGACAGCATCCTGTTGATCAAAGGCGAGGATCAGCCTGTTTCCAAGTAGAGCGTCAACTTTTTCAGTTATTTCTTGGGTATATTTGATCTGTTTGTCGTTGCGTTCTTTTTGGCGAATAGCAAAGAGTTTTTCGAGTTTGGAACCATTTCCTTCCATATGAGGCCCTCCTTGAAAAATCAATCCCTATACAATACCATCCAAGTCAATTTATTTGTTAATAAATTTGAGCCCATCGCCACGCTGCAAAGGTTTCCAGCTGACCCCTTCGTCCGGATGCTGAGTGGACTTGACCCGCTCGCTTGGTAGAATCCTGCACGGCCCGCCGCCGCGACCCCGGCGGCGGTTCCTGGCAGGAGGCCTCCATGCACACCCGAACGCTCGGACACTCTGATCTCACCGTCTCCGCCCTCGGCCTCGGCTGCATGGGCATGAGCGAGTTCTACACCAACGCCGGGGAGGAAGAGTCCATCCGGACCATCCACCGGGCCCTGGACCTGGGCGTCACCTTCCTGGACACGGCCGACATGTATGGGCCTTTCCGCAACGAGGAACTGGTGGGCCGGGCCATCCGCGGGCGGCGGGAGCAGGTGGTGCTGGCCACCAAGTTCGGCAACGTGCGGGGGGAGGACGGCGCCTTCCTGGGGGTGAGCGGCCGCCCGGAATACGTGCGGGCCTGCTGCGACGACTCCCTGCGCCGCCTGGGGGTGGACCACATCGACCTGTACTACCAGCACCGGGTGGACCGCACGGTGCCCATCGAGGAGACCGTGGGGGCCATGGCCGAGCTGGTGCGGGCGGGCAAGGTGGGCTTCCTGGGCATGTCCGAGGCCTCCCCGGCCACCCTGCGCCGGGGCCACGCCACCCACCCCATCTCCGCCCTGCAGACGGAATATTCCCTGTGGACCCGGGACCCGGAGGACGAGGTGCTGCCGGCGGCCCGGGAACTGGGCATCACCTTCGTGGCCTACAGCCCGCTGGGGCGCGGCTTCCTCACGGCGCGCTTCCGCACCTTCGAGGACATCCCGGAGCAGGACTACCGGCGCCGGTCGCCCCGCTTCCAGGGGGAGAACTTCCAGAAGAACCTGCAGCTGGTGCGGGAGGTGGAAGCCATGGCCGCGGCCCGCAAGGTCAAGCCTTCCCAGCTGGCCCTGGCATGGGTGCTGGCCCAGGGCGGGGACATCGTGCCCATCCCCGGCACCAGCCGCCGGGACCACCTGGAGGAGAACCTGGGGGCCCTGGACATCCACCTGACTCCGGCGGACCTGGAGCGGATCGAAGGCATCGCCCCCATGGGCGTGGCCGCCGGGCTGCGTTATCCCGAGGCCACCCTGCGCCATGTGAATGGGTGAACGGCCACTCGACGGCAGGACCCCGTGGGCTGCTGAATCAAGCTTGCCCCGTCTGGAGCACCGGGTAGGGGACGCGGCTTTCCTTCATGGCCCGGCCCAGCCAGTCGATGGCGCGGCCCAGGTGGTGCATGTTGCGCATGGCCTCCGCGTCCCCGGCCACTTCCCCAGCCTCCCGCCCGATGGCGAGGTTCCAGTAGGTCGAGCCGGGCACCACCATCTGGGAAATGAAGAACAGGTGGTTCATGGTGTCGAACGCGTGGGTGGCCCCCCCGCGCCGCACCGCCACCACCGCGGCGCCGATCTTGCCGGCCATGGCGAAGCGGTTGGCCATGGCCACGTAGCCGGCCCGGTCCACCAGAGCCTTCATTTCCGCGCTCACGTCCGCGAAGTAGGTGGGCGAACCGAGGATCACCGCGTCCGCTTTCAGCATCCGGGCGAACACGTCGTTGAACACGTCGTCCTCGGACCCGCAGCGCAAGTCCAGGTTCCGCTCGCACAGGTCGCAGGCGCGGCAGCCGTGGAGATCGCGGCCGCCCACCTGGACCAGTTCCGTCTCCCACCCGGCCTGGGCCAGGGGCGCCAGCACCTGCTCCAGGAGCAGGCGGGTGTTGCCGTGCTTGCGGGGACTGCCGTTGATGGCCAAGGCTCTCATGATCTACCTCACAAATGATCGGGCCGGAACCGGACCGGTGTCTGGTTCTAACTAGTGTGGTCATTACCTGTAACGACGCCCAGGGCAGCGGCGTTCCAGGCCGGGATTCGGATCCGGAAATCCCTTTCCTTGAATATCTAACAACATGTATTATTTTAATTCCACCGACTTGGACTTTGATACGAAGCATCCCTCTCCGTCCTGCAGAAACTTGGGGATTCTGTAACAGTCCATTCTCATGCAAGCCGTCCCATCTTCCGCCCTAGGAGGCGTCATGAACTTTCCCAACTACCTGAACCTGGAGAATCTCAAGGAGCGGTTTCCGAAGGATTTCACCCCCACGGAGGTCGCCAAGGCCCAGACCATCTTCCTCAAGCGCCTGTCCCTGGAAGCCCACCAGTTCTACGGCGGCAAGATGAAGGTGGTGCCCAAGGCCGGCATGTTCGGCTTCGGCTGGTTCGGGGTCTGGTACACCCCCGGCGTGTCGGCCATCTCCACCGCCATCCGGGAGAACAACCTGCGGTCCTACGATGTCTCCAACCGCAGCAACCTGGTGGCGGTGGTCTCGGACTCCACCCGGGTGCTCGGGGACGGCGACTGCTCGCCCAGCGGCGGCCTGGGGGTCATGGAAGGCAAGGCCTTCCTCATGTACTACCTGGGTGGCGTGGACGCCATCGCCCTGTGCATCAACACCCACGACGACCCCAAGTCCTACCTGTCCGGGTTCGCGTTCAACGAGAAGCTCCCGCACCAGCACGTCGCCCAGAAGACCATCGACTTCGTGCGCATGGCGGCCCCCTCCTTCGGCGCCGTGAACCTGGAGGACATCAGCCAGCCCAACTGCTTCAAGGTGCTGGACAGCCTCCAGGACTGCGGCATCCCCGTGTGGCACGACGACGCCCAGGGCACCGCCTGCGTGACCCTGGCCGGCATGATCAACGCCATCAAGCTGGCGGGCAAGGACTGGAAGAAGGCCAAGGCCGTGTTCTGGGGCTCCGGCGCCTCCAACGCCACCATCGTCCGCCTGATGCTGGCCGAGGGCCTGGATCCCCAGAACGTCATCGTCTTCGACACCAAGGGCGGCCTGCACGCGGGCCGGGACGACATCCGCAACGACGCGCGCTTCTACCGCAAGTGGGAGATCTGCCAGAAGACCAATCCCCACCGGGTGAACGACATCCTGGAAGCCTGCAAGGGCGCGGACATCCTGTGCGCCCTCTCCACCCCGGGCCCGGACGTGGTGAAGAAGGAGTGGATCCACGTCATGGCCGAGAAGGCCATCGTCTTCGCCTGCGCCAACCCGGTGCCGGAGATCTACCCCCACGACGCCAAGGATGCGGGCGCCTACATCGTGGCCACCGGCCGCAGCGACTTCGCCAACCAGGTGAACAACTCCATGTGCTTCCCCGGGCTGCTCAAGGGCTGCCTGCTCACCCACTCCTCCCGGGTCACCGACACCATGGCCATCGCCGCCGCCCACTCCCTGGCGCGCGTGCAGCAGGTCCGCGGGCTGGACATCAACCACATCATGCCCACCATGGACGACATCGAAGTCTTCCCGCGCGAGGCCGCCGACGTGGCCAAGCAGGCGATCCTGGACGGGGTGGCCCGCGCCAGCCTCACCCCCGAGCAGGTGTTCCAGCAGGCTGACCGGGACATCAAGCAGAACCGGGAGATCGTGCAGCTGCTCCAGGAGAAGGGCATCATCCAGACCCCGCCCTTCGAGTTGATCAACGGGGCCCTGGAGGCCACCATCGCCGAAGTGCGCGGCCAGGTGGCCGCGGTGCAGGGCACCTCGGACTAGGGACCGGCAGCCGCTCTGAACCTTCCCGGGTGCCGGGGCCACGGCCCCGGCACCCGGGAAGCAGCTGTACCTAGGGCGTCTGCGGTTCGCCGCGGAACTGCACCCAGGTCGTTCTGCCGGTCGTCAACTCGGTCAGCCGGGCGAAGGCCCATTCCATGGACCGGATCTTGTTCCCGTTGTAGGTGCTGCGCAGGATGACTTCCGGCGCTACGGCTTTCGACATGTTCTTGCGCAGCTGGCCAGTGCGGCCCCGGGGGGCCACCACCAAAGCGTAGGTGTAGACGAAATCCTCCTTCGGGCCCTTCTGGAGGGTCTGCCGGGTGTAGATGTCCACGTCGGCCAGGGCGAATTCCAGGGTCTGCTCGGACAGCTGGCCCGGGGCGGAACTGGTGATCCGGCAGGTGGAATCATTGTCGGAAAACTTGATGTCCTTGACTTCCACCTGCTCGTTTTCCAAGGACTTGAATTCCCGCTGAAGGAAATCCACCAGGTCCGGCTGGGACTGGCCGAGGAGCCTGAAGCTCAAGGCCAGGAACATGAATGATGTCTTGATCAATCCGGGCATGGTCATCTCCGAGTCGGGGTTGCCGCTGGCGCCAACGGCATTCCAACAGCTTAGGTCAACCGGGGTATCCTGCCGTGTCGTCCAGGAGCAGGCGGTTGTGCCGGGACCGGGTCTCGCCGATGCTGGTCACCCGCACCGCCGGGCGGTCCCCCACCGGGCACTTGGCTTCGCAGATGCCGCAGCCGATGCACAATTCCAGGTCCACGTGGGGCTGCTTGACCCGCACCTCCTTGCCGTTCCGGTCGCGCACGGCCACATCCTCGAACCAGATGGCCTTGGTGGGCGTGGGGCACACTTCCTCGCAGACGATGCACGGGGTGGCGTGGGCGTGGGGCAGGCAGCGGCCCCGGTCGAACATGGCGGTGCCGATGCGCCACTGGGCCTTGCGCACCGGGTCCAGGGCCCGGATGGCGCCGGTGGGGCACACCTGGCCGCACAGGGTGCAATGGTATTCGCAGTAGCCCCGGGTGGGCACCAGGCGGGGCGACCAGATGCCCTCCAGCCCCGCCTCCAGGAACGTGGGCTGCAGGCCGTTGGTGGTGCAGACCTTCATGCACTCCCCGCACTTCACGCACCGGGCCAGGAACTCGGGCTCCTCCCGGGCGCCCGGGGGCCGCAGCAGGTCCGGGTCGGCCCGGGCCGGGTCCAGCACCGGGGTGGCCCGCAGCATGGCCGCCGAGGCCACCCCGGCCCCTCCGGCCAGGAGCACCCGGCGCCGGCCCAGGTCCAGGGCCTGGCCCCGGGGCCCCGGGGTGAAGCCGAAATGCACCGCGCGCTTCGGGCAGGCGTCGTCGCAGGCCATGCAGTACAGGCACTCGGTGCCCGTCCAGCCGTTCTCCTCGGCGGCCCGCAGCCCGCCCTGGCAGGCCCGGTCGCAGGCGCCGCAGGCGTTGCAGCCCTCGGCGGTCTCCCGCTTGAGCAGGGACCAGCGCCCCATCAGCCCCAGCAGCGCCCCCAGGGGGCACAGGTAGCGGCACCAGAAGCGCCGCTCCGAGAGGTTCAGGGCCAGGATGGCCAGGAGCAGGGCGGTGAGCAGGGCGCCCTGGCTGAACCGCGGCTGGGAGAAGGCCAGCAGGGTCTTGCGCAGCAGTCCGTACACCGGGTCCGCCAGGGCCGTGAGCGGACGCAGGTCCGCCCGGTACACCGCGTCCATGGTCGCGTTCACCGCGTAGTTGAAGGCAGGGTAGGGGCCCAGGGCCAGGTGGCGGACCAGCAGGGACAGCGGGTCGAACACCCCGGTGAGCTGGAGCCCCACCGCGCTGCCCCCCAGCAGGAACACCAGGAGCAGGTACTTGGCCCGGAACCAGCCGCGCACCCGCTGGGGGCCGCGCCAGCGCCGCAGGGTCCCGGCCAGGTTGTGCAGGGTGCCCAGGGGGCAGGCCCAGCCGCAGAAGACCCGGCCCAGCAGGGCGGTGACCGCCACCAGCGCCAGGGCCAGGACGAAGCCCGCCGCCAGGGCGTGCCCGGAGAGGAGGGTGGCCAGGGCCAGGAGCGGGTCCCCGTCCAGGAACACCTTCACCGGGTAGCCCAGGTGGTCGGCGCCCTTCTGCTCGGTCTGCAGGAACAGCGCCAGGAACAGCAGCAGGAACAGCCCCTGGCTGAGCCGCCGGAACCGGATCAGCACGTCAGGCCTCCAGCCGGCGGATGGCCAGGCGCCCCAGGTCCATGACCCCCAGGCCCCGCCGGGCGGCTTCCCGCACCGAGCCCAGGTCGGCGCCGGTGAGGCCGAACAAGGTGGCGCCGAAGGCGTCGACGGCCACCTGGTCGGTGCCCGCCACCACCGTGTCCAGGCGCTTCACGTCGGCCAGGTCGCCGCCCTGGGGGCCGTTCCGGGTGAGGATGCGCACCGCGTCCAGCACCGTCAGGCAGGGCCTGACCACCGTGGACAGGTCCACCAGGGCCTCGTCCAGGCGCTGGTGGATGCGCCCCCGGTTCTCGCCCATGATGCCCATCCAGTTCTTGTGGGCGAGGGTCAGCCGGCCCAGGCCGTGGTGCTTGGCGATGGGCACGTTCACCAGCTTGTCCGCCTCCAGCACGTCCAGGTAGATGGGCCAGGCCTGGATGGCCACCCCGCGGGGGATCTTCACCTCCCGGAAACGGCGCTCGTCCACGAAGCCCACCTCGGCGCCGGCGGCCCTGGCGGCGGCCTCGATGCCGCTCTGGGCGTAGGTGCGCCGGGGATCGTTCACCGGGCGGTCGAACACCTTCACCTTGGCCGCGCCCGCTTCCAGGCACAGCTTCACCAGGGCCGCCACCACCTCGGGGTTGGTGGTGGCCGCGTATTCGGGCATGCGGTCCCAGCCGATGTTGGGCTTGACCACCACTACGTCGTTCCTGGCGATGAAGCGCCGGATCCCGCCCAGGGCCTCCACCGCCGCGCGCACCGCGCGCCCGGGGGCGGCGCCCCTGGCCACCGCCAGGTCCGGCGCGGCGGGGGCGGCCGCCAGCAGGGGGGAGAGGGCGGCGGCGCCGGCCAGCCCGGCCAGGGTCCCGGCGCTGTTCTGGAGGAATTCCCGGCGGTCCATGGGGGCTCCGGAGGATGGGGAGGTGACGGAGGATGGCAACAGAGTACGCCATTCCGGCGGGAAGCGCCGTGACGACGGCCGCAAGTCAGAAGCCGACGCTCCCCTTCAGGTTCACCAGGTACCGGTCGTTGAGGGGATCGTGGCGCAAGGGGAAGGCGACGGTCAGGTAATAGGTCGTCCCGAAGGAGCTCTTCAGGTCCCCCAGCCGCAGGCCTCCGCCCAGGTCCGGGTACACCGGGGTCCAGCGCCCGTCGGTGAGGCGGTGCACCATGGCGGCGTCGGCGTAGGCCACGAAGCCCAGCTGCAGCACCCCGAAGAAGGTGACGTGGGTGAACAGGCGGTCCTCCAGCATCGCCAGCCAGCGCTGGTCACCGGCCAGCAGGTCGTTGCGGTAGCCCCGGGAGCCGTCGGTGCCGTCCAGGTAGAGGGCGAGGGGCAGGTCCGGGTTGCGCAGGGCGGCCCAGGACAGCTGGCCCGCCAGCAGCTGCCACCAGGCCAGGCGGTCGTAGCCGGTGAGGATGTTGGACGCCCCCACCTGTTCGCCCTTGCCCCGCTCCAGCCGGCCCTGGAAGGTGGCCGCCCAGGAGGCGTAGGCGTCCGGCCCCAGGTCCCAGCCTCGCCCGGCCTGGAGCTGCAGCCCCGGGGAGGTGCGGCTGGAGCCCAGCAGGGAGGTGTTCCAGGCCAGGACCACATTGGCGCTCCAGCCCGCGGGCAGGTCCTCCACCCGGCCCACCGCGGCGAAGTTCCGGCGCTGCACGAACCGGTCCTCGGCCAGGCTCCACCCCAGGCCCAGGCCCTGGACCCGCTTGTCCCCGGCGGGCTGCAGGGACCCGCCGTAGGTGGGATCCCCGGTGATGCTCTCGACCCGCTGCTGGTACAGATTGGCCCACAGCCACAGGCGCGTGACCCGGTCCCCGGACCGGCCCAGGGACCACGCGCTCCAGGCGTTCACCGTCTGGGCCCGGGCCTGCACCGTGCCAACCGTCTGGGTCCGGTCGTAGATGCTGTTGCCCTGGTCGTTGTCCGCCAGGTTCACCCCGGCCGACCAGGGGGTGTCCAGGGCATAGAAAGGCAGGCCCGCGTTCAGCATCCGGGTCCGGCCGTCGGACTGCTGGTTGTAGCTGCCGCTGGCGGCCCAGTTGGAGCCCAGCACCTGGGGATCGCTCCACTGGACGATCCGGTTGGTGCGCACCGGGTCCTTGCTGAAGGTATAGCCGAGCGTGTTGCCGGTGCCGAGCAGGTTGCGCTCCAGGACGGTGGCGCTGGAGCGGCTCTGCCCGCCCAGGGTGGAGAAGCTGGTGTAGGCCAGCAGGCTCCAGCTGTCCCGCACCCGCACCACCGCCCGCACCCGGCCTTCGCCCATGGGCTCGGCCAGGATCTCCACCTCGCGCAGGTACGCCTGGGCCCGCAGGATGCGCTCGGATTCCCGCACCAGCCGGGCCTGGACCCGGTCCCCCGCCCGGAACAGCAGGAGCTGGCGCACCACCGCCGGGCGGGTGGTGACGTGCACGGCGTTGGCCGCTCGGCCCAGGAAGGTGTCATCGGACGTCCGGCCCAGGTCGAAGACGTTGCCCACCTCCACCCGGATCTCCTGGATCACCGCCCCCCGGGCTTCCAGCTGGTCCCAGTCCGCCCCGGGCTGGGCCGCCCAGGACACCAGCGACGGCACGCCCGCCGCCAGCCAAGCGCGCAGGAAACGGCCCGACCGCGGCTGGTGATCCATGAAAGCAGGATAGGCCAGACGCGCCCCGCGCGCCCGGCATCGAAGCCATGGGGCGGCCATTCCTGACCGCCCCCATCCTTCCAGGAGTTCTTGATGAAATGGTTTCCAGTCCTCATCCCGGCCCTGCTCCTGCTGCCGGCGGCAGGTCCCTCCGTCCGGGGGGGCGTCATCCCGGTGGTGCCTCCCGCGGTGCCCAAGCCGGCCCCGGCGGACGCGCCCGGGCGCAACCGCGTGTCCCCTCTGCAGGGCGTCCACGCCTACGTCTGCGGTCTGCATTTCTACAATGGGCGGATGGACCGGCAGGTGATCGCCCACCACTACTGCGCCCATGTGAACGAGGACCTCATGCAGTGCGTGATCTATGACTCCAACCGCAAGAATGCCCGGCTGATCGGTATTGAATATGTCATCAGTGGCCGGCGGTTCCGGACTCTGCCGCCCGAGGAGCAGCGCCTGTGGCACAGCCACGCCTATGAGGTGAAATCGGGGCTGCTGTTGGCGCCGGGGCTGGGGGACCACGCCGAGAAGGCGCTGATGAAGGACTTCGCCTCCACCTACGGCAAGACCTGGCACACCTGGCAGGTGGACCGGGGCGATGCCCTGCCGTACGGCATCCCCCAGCTGATGATGGGCTTCACCGGCGATGGCCAGGTGAATCCCGATCTGGTGGCCGAGCGGGACCGGGATCTGGGGCTGGACACGGCCGCCAAGCGGCGCCAGCGGGCCGATCTGCCGGACCTCGCGGTGGACCCGGCCGCCGACGCCTGGCGCCTGGGCCAGCCCCAGCAGCTGGAACTGGGCCCGGCGGGGACGGGAAAGGTGCAGAAGATCCCCACCCATTAGCTCGGTGTCGCCCGCCCAGTTGTGACCAATCCCACTGGGCCGCCCCCTTGACTCTGCCGGCCCTACTGCAATCCTCATGGTTAATCGGATCACCTCCCCTTCACCCATAGCCGGCCCGGGCCCTGTCCGGCCGAACCCTCGAGGATTTCCATGGACAACCGGCAGACGCCCATCAACCAGGACCTGGTGCGCCGCAGGCTTGAAGCCAGCGGCTTGAAGGGCCTGGCCAAGGCCTCCATCCGCGAGATCAAGAAGCTGGTGGACCTCATCGAGGCGGACTCCGGGCAGAAGTTCGTGCGCATGGAGATGGGCATCCCCGGCCTGCCGGCGCTGCAGGTGGGGGTCGAAGCCCAGGTCCAGGCCCTGCGGGACGGGGTGGCGGCGGTGTACCCGGACATCCAGGGCATTCCGGAACTGAAGCGCGAGGTGGCCCGCTTCGCCAAGCTGTTCATGAACCTGGAGGTGAACCCCGAATACTGCATCCCAACGGTTGGTTCCATGATGGGCGGGATGGCCGCCTTCCTCACGGTGAACCGCATGTGGGCGGACCGGGAAGGCACCCTGTTCCTGGACCCGGGCTTCCCGGTCCAGAAGCAGCAGTGCAAGCTCCTGGGCCACGGCTACCTGTCCTTCGACATGTACGACTACCGCGGGCCGAAGCTGCGGGACAAGCTGGAGTCCTACCTGAAGACCGGCAAGGTCTCGTCCATCCTGTATTCGAGCCCCAACAACCCGTCCTGGATCTGCCTCACCGAGGAGGAGCTGCGCACCATCGGCGAGCTGGCCACCCGATACAACGTGGTGGTGATCGAGGACCTGGCCTACTTCGGCATGGACTTCCGCCAGGACTACGGCAAGCCCGGCCAGCCTCCGTACCAGCCCACGGTGGCCCACTACACGGACAACTACATCCTGCTGGTCTCCAGCTCCAAGGCCTTCAGCTACGCCGGCGAGCGCATCGGCGTGATGGTGGTCTCGGACCGGTTGTGGACCATGCGCAGCCCCGACCTGCTGCGCTACGCCTCCTCCGACCAGTTCGGCTACGCCCTGCTGTTCGGCGCCATCTACAGCCTGTCCTCGGGCACCTCCCACTCGGCCCAGTGGGCCCTTACCGCCATGCTCAAGGCGGTGAACGACGGCACCGTGGACTTCGTGGCCATCGTCCGGGAGTACGGCGAGAAGGCCCGGATCATGAAGAAGATGTTCACCGACAACGGCTTCCGGATCGTCTACGACAAGGACCTGGAGCAGCCCGTGGCGGACGGGTTCTACTTCACCGTCGCCTACCCGGGCCTGACCAGCGGCGAGCTCCTGACCGAATTCCTGTACTACGGCATCAGCGCCATCACCCTGGACATCACCGGCAGCCAGCACACCGAAGGGCTGCGCGCCTGCACCTCGCTCATCTCCAGGGACCAGTTCCCGGTCCTGGAGGACCGCCTGAGGCAGTTCCACCAGGATCACCAGGGCGGAGCCTAGGAACTCCGGTCACCAGCCATCCCCTGGGAGCCCGGGTTGCCGTCCTCTGCGGCAAGGCCAAGGAAGGCGTCCAAGCGACCAATCTCCAACCTCTCGCCGCGAAAATCAGTCCCAAGCCGTTCATAAAGATCCGCGAGGGACCGGTAGATCCTGGCGACCGTGTCATCGGTCCCTGCGAAGGCTGCGATCTCGCGCATTTCCCCGGCCCAGCGGTCCGCCTTCGAGTACATGTCCGGGAGCGCCTTCAGGAGACGCTGCAGAAGTTGCGGCTGGCTCGCGGCAAGCTCCTCGCGCAAGGCCGGGCCCGCTCCGGCCCGGTCGGCAGCCAGCACCATGGCGGCGCCCAGGGCGGTCAGGCCCTTGGTGATGCCGGCGTAGGCCATCTTGAGGGCCGAAGCCGCGCCGACAGGTCCCTTCAGGATCCGGATCCGCAGCCCCAGTTCCCCCAGGATCGCCAAGCCAGTGGCGGGCTCGCCCGCCAGGTAGAAGGTCGGCCCGGGCTGCGCCGGCCTGGGCGGCGAGCCGATGATGGCGCCGTCCACGAACGGGGTCCCGCTGGCACCCATGATGGCGGCGATGGACGCCACCGTGCCCACGTCCACGGCGTTGCAGTCCACATAGACGGGTTTGCGGCCCGCGAGCGCGAGGGCCGGGGCCAGCCGTTCGGCGAGGCCCACCGCCTCCGCCGGGGGAAGGATGGACAGGATGATGTCGGCCTCGGCTACCTGGCGATCGTCGGCGTCGACCATGCCGGCCGACCGGGCCCGTTCCCGGCTCGCGGGTCCTCGTCCCGCCAGGGATGTCAGCACCCGGGCCCCGCATTCGGCCAGCCGGCGGGCCACCGCGCTTCCCATGGCCCCGGGGGCAACGATGGCGATGACAGGCGGCATTGGATTTTCCCTCCTCCAACCGCTCGGGGGAGCGGCTTCAGTCTGAAGCTATGGACCCAGCACGATGGGTTTCCATTCGACATAATCCGCCACCTCAGGCATCGGGAATACCTTCCCCAGGTCGATGAAGACCCCGACTCCGTGGAAGGGGATGTAGAAACCTCGTCCAAGGTATGGAATCCGTTGAATGGCCACGCCCGATGCGGTGCGCTGGCCCAGGTTCGTCGTGACCGTCGAAGTGCCAAGCGGGCTGGTGATGGTCGCGTTGCCGAAATTGGTCTTCCCGCTGACCTCGCCCTGGCTGCCTTTGATGTTGAAGGCGTTGGCATTGCGAGTGTAGGTCACGCGGTCTGGAGGATTGCTGGTGACCAGGGTGCAATTGCCGTTGCTGCAGGTGAGGGTCCAGGTCCGGCCCTGCCCCTGGACGTCGATGTTCAGCATGTCCTGCGCCAGCGTCATGAGATCCGTTCCGCAGGAAAACCGGAAGCCGTTGACGCCCGTGGTCTGGATCACCACTTCGCCCGCCCCGGATCGGAACCGGAACCCGCTCGAGGTCGGTTCGAACTGGAAGGAATCGGCACCATTCTGGTCGTAGTAGAGGCTCCCCCACGGGAATAGCTGGATGGTCGCGCGCCCTGGGCCGGAAACGTCGTCCCCGTAGGACCCGAACGAGGTCAGCATGAGAGGAACCAGGACGGGAAGCACTCGCATAGGTTCACTCCATTTGGAAGTGGGCTGGGCTCGATACTACTCCTCATCCCTGGGCCAGGACATGCCCAGGCCGGGATCCGGGCAACGCGGAGCGAAGCTGGCCCGGGGCGGTCAACCGGCTTCCGCCGCCCCCGGTTCCTGCAGCCAGCGGTTGAGCGTTTTTATGTCGATGCCCAGTTTCTCCGCTGTGCGGCTCTTGTGCCCGCCGCAGCGGTCCAGGGCCCAGGCGGCGTAGCGGTGCTGCAGCTCCCGGGCCAGCAGCAGCTCGCTGAAGCTGTCCTGCACCGACTGGGGGGCCTGAGTCAGGCTGGGGGGCAGGTCCTCCAGTTCCACCACCTTGGTGCGGCCCAGCACCACCAGGCGCTGGATCAGGTGGGCCAGCTCCCGCACGTTGCCGGGCCAGGGGTAGTCCATGAGCTGGCGCAAAGCCGCCGGGCTCAGCCCGGTCACCGGGCTGGCGGGGTACTTGGCCCGGAAGGTCTCCAGGAAATGCTCCACCAGAGGCAGGATGTCTTCCCGCCGGTGGCGCAGGGCCGGGATCTCGATGGCCACCACGTCCAGGCGGTACAGCAGGTCCTCCCGGAACTGCTGGGTGCGGGCCATCTCCGGCAGGTCCCGGTGGGTGGCGGCGATGATCCGCACGTCCACCGTCCGCTCCCGGCTGGAACCTACCGGGCGGACGGCGCCCCGCTCCAGCACGTGCAGCAGCTTGGCCTGGATGGACAGGGGCAGTTCGCCGATCTCGTCCAGGAGGATGGTGCCCCGCTCCGCCTCCACGAACAGCCCGGGGCGGTCCGACGCGGCGCCGGTGAAGGCGCCCTTCACGTGCCCGAACAGCTCGCTCTCCAGGAGGGCCTCGGGCAGGGCGGCGCAGTTCACCGCCACGAACGGCGCCTTGGCCCTCGGGCTCATGGCGTGGATGGCCCCGGCCACCATGCTCTTGCCGGTGCCGGTCTCGCCCCGCAGCAGCACCGGCACGTCCACCGCCGCCACCCGCTCCATGAGCTCCAGCACGTCGCGCATGCCCGGGCTGGTGCCGAGGATGCCGCCGCCCTCCAGGTGCCCGCGCAGGGCCCGACGCAGCAGCCTGGCCTCCTGCTGCAGGTTGGCCTCCTCCAGGGCCCGGCGCAGGAAGATCACCAGTTCCTCGGGCTGGAACGGCTTGGTGAGGTAGTGGTAGGCCCCCTGGCGGATGGATTCCACCGCCGTGTCGATGGCCCCGTAGGCGGTCATGACGACCACCGGACGCTGGGGCGAGTCGCGCTTGCTGGCGGCCAGGAGGTCCAGGCCGCTCACCCGGTCCATGCGCAGGTCCGTGACCAGGGCGTCGATCCCCCCCGCCTCCAGGCGCTCCAGGGCGGCGCTGCCCGAGGCCAGGGCTTCCGCCTCGAAGCCGGCGTCCGCCAGGGACTCGGCGACCATTTCGGCCATCTCCAGGTGGTCGTCCACGACCAGAACGCGGGCGGGCATGGCAGGTACCTCCTTCTAGACAATCATGGGCAATTCCACCCGGACCCGGGTCCCCCTGGGCTGGACCCGCTCGAGGGTGATGCGGCCCCGGTGCATGCGCACGATCTCCCGGGCCAGGGCCAGGCCCAGGCCGGTGCCCCGGCCCTCGGGCTTGGTGGTGAAGAACGGCTCCATCACGCGCCCGGCCAGGGCCTCTGGGATGCCCTTGCCCTGGTCGGTCACTTCCAGGATCATCCGGGACTCTTCCTGGCGGGCGGCCACCTGCACCCGGTCGCCCCCCTGGGAGGCGTCGCAGGCGTTGAGCAGCAGGTTCACCAGCAGGTGCTGCAGGAGCTGGAAATCCCCGTGCATGCCGGGCAGGTCCCCGGGGGCGTCCAGGGCCAGCTCCACGCCCGCCTTCTGGAACCGGTGCTCCACCATGGCCGCCGCGGCCCGCGCCAGGTCGCCGAGGCGGAACTCCTCGGTCCGGGGCGTGCCGCCCCGGGCCAGCTCCAGGAACCGCCGCACGGTGTGGTTGATGTGCTCCGCCTCCTCCTGGATGGTCTGGGCCAGGCGCAGGTTGCGCTCGTCCTCGGGCAGGCGCGCCGCCAGCTGCGCCGCGCGCCCGGAGATGACCCCCAGGGGGGTGCCGATCTCGTGGGCCACCCCCGAGGCCAGGGTGAGCATGGCGGCGGCCCGGTCTGCCTGGCTAAGGGCCTGGTCCTTCTGCCGGCCCAGCTCCCGCCGCTCGATCTCCCGGGCCAGCTCCATCTCCTGCTTCTGGAAGCGCAGGGCCCACCCGGCCAGGATGAACAGGAACACGCCCATGGACAGGAAGCTGGCCAGGAGGCGCCAGCGGGCGTGCTGGGAGCGGTCCGGCTCCCGGAAGGCGGTGCCGGCCACCGCCACGACCCAGGTGCGGCCGTTGCGGTCCATGGCGCCGCTCAAGGCCAGGGCGGCGGTGGCGTCCTGGAACCCCAGCCGCACCGCCCCGGGCCGGTCCACCGGGAACCAGCGGCCGTTGGCGGCGTAGGCCCGCTCCAGGGCCGGGGCGTGCACTTCCAGCCCGTCCAGGCCCAGCCAGGGCATGTCCGGGGGCCGCACGAACAGCCGGGTGATGCCCGGCTGCTCCAGGGGGTGCAAGTCCCGCAGCACCCAGGGCAGGGGGGCCGGGGACGATTCCAGGTTGGACAGGAGCACGCAGGCGGCGGCTTCCGCCACCTTGACCTGGGAATCCTTGAAATCCTCCAGGGCCGCCTGGGCCTCCCGGGACTCCAGGTACAGGTTGATCCCCAGGACGCAGGTGAGCGCCAGGACCATGGTGACGCCCAGGAGCCACAGACGGCCCAGGCCGGACCGGGGGATGCCGGTTCCGGCGGGGGCCGGGGGGGTGCTGGGACGCTGGACCACGGAGAGGCCTCCTGGATTCCTGATGCAAAGGTGGAGCCAACTCGATTTTTCCAGGATCCGGCCGGTTCCAGGGGGGTGCAGAAGGGAAAAATGTCGGGTCCCCTGGGAAAAATGCCCGGTTCCATCCCGGGCAAGGCAGGGAAAGCGGGCCTGGCAAGGCTCCTAATAATTGGCCCGGATCTTGATTGGAGGGTGGCGAAAGGGGGCAAGCCCCCATACCCTGGGCCAGTACCGCGGGGCCGCCGCGCCTGAAACCAGGGGCCCGTCGCCACGCGGCGATCGCCTGATAGGAGATACCCCATGAAGCGCCTTGTTGTCTACGCCGCCGGCATCCTGGCCGTGCCCCTGCTGGTGGGCGGGGGGATGCTGGCCGTCACCGGGCATTGTTCCTCCCCCAAGGTGGCGGCTCCGCCCCCGCCCCTGACCCCGGCCATCGTCGCCCCGGCCAAGGCCTTGAGCGACGCCTACGCGGCCGTGGCCGCCCACGTGAAGCCCGCCGTGGTCAGCGTCTATTCGGAGAAGATGGTGGTCCGCCAGCAGGGGCCGGAATTCGGCTTCCCGTTCGGGGACGACTTCTTCAACCAGTTCTTCGGCGGGCCCGGCCACCGGCAGGCGCCCAAGGAATACAAGGTGCCCATGCGGGGCATGGGCTCGGGCATGATCCTGGACAAGGCCGGGCACATCCTCACCAACTACCACGTGGTGAAGGACGTGGACTCCATCAAGGTGCGGCTCGCCGACAAGCGGGAGTTCAAGGCCGAGATCGTGGGCACCGATCCCAAGACCGACGTGGCGGTGATCCGCATCAAGGACAAGGTGCCTTCGGACCTGCCCACGGTGCAGCTGGGCGATTCGGACGCCCTGCGGGACGGCGAGCTGGTGATGGCCGTCGGCGCTCCCTTCGGCCTGACCCAGACCGTCACCACCGGCATCATCAGCGCCATGGGCCGTTCGGACGTGGGCATCGCCGACTACGAGAACTTCCTGCAGACCGACGCCCCCATCAATCCCGGCAATTCGGGCGGACCGCTGGTGAACATGGACGGCGAGGTGATCGGCATGAACAGCGCCATCGCCACCGCCAGCGGCGGTTCCGCCGGGGTGGGCTTCGCCATTCCCGTGACCATGATCAAGTCCATGCTGCCCACCCTGGTCAAGGGCGGCAAGATCGCCCGGGGCATGCTGGGCGTGGGCATCCAGGACCTGGATGAGAACCTGGCCAAGCAGTTCAGCCTGGACAACACCAACGGCGCCCTGGTTACTTCCGTGACCCCTGATTCCGCCGCCGACAAGGCCGGGGTCAAGGTGGGCGACGTGATCGTGCGCTTCAACGGCAAGGAAGTGACCGGCAGCCGCGACCTGCGCAACCAGGTGGGCGGCACCGCTCCGGGCGCCAAGGTGAAGCTGGACGTCATGCGCGGCGGCAAGGAGTTCGCCATGACCGCCACCATCGGCGAGCAGGCCACGCCAGCAGCCAGCGGCGGCGAGGGGTCCGAAAGCACCCCCGCCCAGGCCGCCCAGCTGGGCCTGACCTTGCAGAACCTGACCCCGGACCTGGCCCAGCGCTACGGCCTCACCCAGAAGGAAGGGGTGGTCATCGCCGGGGTGGAGCCTGGCAGCCCCGCCGCCGAGGTGGGCCTGCAGGAGGGCGACCTGGTGGCCGAGGTGAACCACAAGAAGGTCACCAAGGTGGGCGAGTTCCAGGCGGCCCTGGACGAGTCCAAGAAGGCAGGCAGCGTCCTGCTGCTGGTGAAGCGCAAGGACGCCAGCCTGTTCGTGGTGCTGCAGCTGAAGTAGGCTGAAGGCGCGGAACGGGCGCGGCGGGGGGCTCCGGGCCCCCCGCCGCGTTGCCGGGCATCCGGGAGCCTGGATCCCTCCGGCTTGGCCATGGGACCCATGGCCGCGATCAAACCCCGTCGCCCACATCGCCAGGGCCGTCCGGGCCAGGCGCGGCCGCGTCGGTGAACTGGGCTAACTTGGTCTGGATCTCCTTCATGGTGAAGGGCTTGGAGATGACGGCGACCTTGGGCCGCCGGAACACGGCCCATGCCTCGATGTCGGGTTGCCCGGATGAGATGAGGATCGGCAGTTCCGGGTCCCTGGCGCGGACCCGTTCCAGGGTCTGGATGCCATTCAGGCCAGGCATGTTCTGGTCGAGGATCAGGAGGTCGGGGCGTTCGCCCGCACGGAGTTCCGCCAGGACGGCTTCACCTCCGGAAAAGGTCTTCACCTGACGCGCCCCGGCCCGTTTAAGCATCCGGGTCATCAGGAGCAGTACGTCTTCATCGTCGTCCACCAGGAAAACGCTCAGGGGCCCGCAGGAGGACGCCAGGGGTGAGGCTCGTTGGCCTGGCAGCGGCGCGGGGATGCGAGGGAAGCGCAGCCTGACGGTCGTGCCAATGCCAGGCTGGCTGGCAATGTTGAGGGTGCCTCCGTGCGCCTGGACGATCCCATAGGTCATGCTCAGGCCCAGGCCCAGCCCTCTGCCGCCCGTACCGGTGGTGAAAAAAGGCTCCAGGGCCCGGGCGAGGACATCCGGGGTCATGCCTGTGCCATTGTCCTCGACGGAGACCTCCACCCAGTCCCCTTCCAGGATGGCTGTGCGGAAGGCCAGGATTCCCCCGGTAGGCATGGCATTGATTGAATTGAGGCAAATGTTCAGCAGGACTTGATGGATGTTTGACGCGTCCCCATTGACCCAGAGAGGTTCATGGGCCAGCGAGACAGAGATGGCGATGGTATTCCTGGTGGTGCTTTCCAGGAGGGAACGCAGCTCCTCGAGGATTGCGTGCAAGTCAAAGGGGGCCCAGAGCGATAGGGCGGGTTTGGCGAAGCTGAGCATGGACTTCACCACATCCCTGCCCCGCTGGCACGCTTTGCCGATGTTGCGGTAGGCTTCCCGGTCCGCAGGCTCGGTCGTCAACTGTTCCCGCAAGGAGGCCGAGCCCATGATGATGGCCAGAACGTTGTTGAGGTTGTGGGCGACGCCGGCCGCGAGTACGCCCAGGCTTTCCATCCGGTGTGACTCATGAAGCTGGGCTTCGAGTCGGGCCTTCTCCGCTTCGGCCTCCTTGTGCTCGGTGATGTCCTGTAGCAGCCCCTCATAGATCAGGCCAGCGCCAGGATCACTGGGATTGGGCACGAAGGTGTTTCTCACCCACCGCACCGAGCCGTTCTTGTGGATGATTCGATGGTCAAGGGGCGGCGGGTGTTGGCCGGCCTTGATGGTCCTGAGCTGCTCCTCCACTCTGGGTGCGTCCTCCGCCGCCACCATGCGGATCCACAGGTGGGGATCGTTGGCGAACTCTTCCGGTTGATAGCCGGTGACGGCCAGGCAGCCCGGACTGTGCCAGGTTTCCAATCCGCCCGCTGGGTTGACTCGTACCCGGTAGACATAATCGGTGATCGCATTCGTGATCCGCTGGTAACGCTCCTCGCTGATGCGCAGGGCTTCTCCGTCCTGAATGCGTTTGGTGATGTCCTGGATGATGGACATCCTGTGGCGTTGGCCGGCGATGTCCAGCACCGTGGCTGAGATGCTGGCGGGGAAGACGCTCCCGTCTTTCCGGCGCAGGAGGGTCTCGTATCCTCGCACCTGGCCGTGTTCGGCCACGCTTGCCACAAAACGGCCATATTCCGCGGGGTCGGCCCAGATCGTCGCAGCCCCGGGGAGCGGGGAACGGCCGATGATTTCCGGCCGGTTATAACCGAACAGGCGCAGGAAGCTCCGGTTGACGTCCGCCAGGCAACCGGTTTCCACATGGATGAGATCCATGGCATCCGGGCTCAGGTCGAAGACCTTGGCGAACTTCTCCTTGGCGACGGCCAGGGCCTCCTCCGCCCGCTTGCGCTCGGTGATGTCCTGTGCCACGCCGTCGAGGATCAATTCACCGTCAGGTTGGCGCAGGCACAGAGCGTGGTCGCTGAGCCACCGTTCCCTTCCGGAGCAGTCCAGGATACGGTAAACGAGGTCGATCCTGCGCTGGTCGAGGGTGCTTTCGGCGATGGCCGCATCCACCATGGGGAGGTCGTCCGGGTGGATGGAGTCGTGCCAAAGCATTGGCTCGGCCAGCAATTCCGCCGCCGTGCGGCCCAGCACCTCCTTCACCCCACTCGAAAAATAAAGGCCACCCCTCCGGTTGGAAAACCGGTAGATGGTCAACGGCAAGTTTCCAGCAATGACATTCAGACGCGCCTCCTGTTCCTGGAGTGCGATCTCGGTCAGCTTCTTCTGGGTGATCACCTCGGTCAGGACGATGATCCCGCCAATCTCGCCGTTGGCATCCAGCCAGGGGTGGATCGCCCACTTGACCCAGTCCACGCTGCCGTCCTGCCGGGGGAAGGGTTCTTCATCGCTACGCTCCACGGCCCCGGCCAGGCACCGGCGGTGGATTTCCTTCCACCGCTCCGGGATCTCCGGGAAGACATCGTAATGGGAACGGCCTATCATGTCCTGCGCTGCGAGCCGGTAGTCCTGGCACCACCTGTCGCTGACGCAGATGTATCGCATCGTCTTGTCCAGCATGGCGATCGCGGCCGGGGCGTGCCGGAAGAAAAGGTCGAAGAGGTCGGTCTTCGGTTCGTTGAACGAGGGTCCCCCACCTTTCCGTGCCTCGGTGCCGTGGGGTCCTGAGGCGAGCGGGTGGACCTCCGGTGTCTGGCCTTGAGCCTGGCTTTTCTTCTTGCTCATGGGATGCCTCAATTCTAGGAATCGTGCATTGCAACCTCATCAGGCATGGTGAAGAAGAAGGCCGCCCCTTTCCCGGGTTCTGATTCTGCCCACACCCGCCCGCCATGGCGGTTGATGATGCGTTTGACAATGGCCAGACCGATGCCGGTTCCCTCGAAATCGCTGGCCAGATGGAGACGCTGGAAGGCGCTGAAGAGCCTGTCGCTGAAGGCCGGGTCGAAACCCGCACCATTGTCCCGGATGAAGAAAGCCTGTTCCCCGGGGGGTGAGGTCATCCCGCCGATCTCCACCCTGGCATCCCGCAGCTTTGAGGTGAACTTCCAGGCGTTCCCCACCAGGTTCTCCAGGACCACCAGCATCAAGTGCGGGTCGGCCTGCACGGACAGGCCCGGATGGATGAGGACCTCAACGTTTCGTCCGGGGTCGGCGCTGACCAGATCATCCACAACCTTTCTGCACAGGCCGGAAAAATCAGTATTCACCAGTTTCAACTCGTTGCGGTCAATGCGGGACAGCTTCAGAAGGTCCTCGATGAGAAGCTCCATCCGCTGCACACCGAGGCGGATGCGGGAGAGGTAGTGCTTGCCGTCCTGGTCCAGGATGGTCTGGTAGTCTTCCAGCAGGGCCTGGCTGAACCCATCAATGCTCCGGAGCGGAGCCCGGAGGTCATGGGACACGGAATAACTGAAGGCTTCCAACTCCTTGTTGGCGGCTTCCAACTGGGCTGTGCGCTGCGTCACCCTCCGTTCCAGATCCTCGTTGAGCCGGCGCATCATGGTCTCCGCCGTCTTGCGTTCGGAAATATCCTGGCAGAGGGTCTGGTTGTAGAGCTCCCCGCCGATTTCCAGCATGGAGGACGAGAGCAGGCCGATGAAGATGCTCCCGTCCTTGCGGCGCAGAAGGGTCTCGAACTCCCGGTCCTCGCCATGGGCGATGAGGTTGGCGATATGCCGGTCGCGGGCTTCTCGGGTCACCCAGAGGCCGAGGTCTCCTGGAAGGGTGGAGTGGTTGAGCAGTTCCTCGCGGGTATAGCCAAATATTTTCAGGTTGCTCTGGTTGCACTCCACGACGACGCCGCTCTCCAGATGGGTGAGATCGATGGCTTCCGGGCTCAGGTCATAGATCTTGGCGAATTTCGCCCTGGAAATGCGCAGAGCATCCTCGGCCAACATGCGCTCGGTGATGTCCACGTGGGTGCCGATGATGCGCAGGGCGCGTCCACGGTCATCACGGCTGATCACCTTGGCCCGGTCCAGGACCCATGTCCAGGAACCGTCCTGGGCCTGCATGCGGTATTCCATTTCATAACCCGGGCGGATGCCGTCGATGCATTCCTGTTCGGTGGCGAGCACCCGATGCCGATCGTCCGGGAAGATCAGGCCGGCCCAGGCTTCGTGCCCATGGGGAAACTCGTGCGGCTCATAACCAAGCATCCGGGCATAGGCGGGACTGTAATAGACTTCGCCGGTGGTGCAATTGCGATCCCAGAGGCCATCGCTGGTCGCATCCATGGCCAGGCGGAAACGCTCCTCGCTGAGGCTCAGGGCCCGGGCCCTGGCCTCGACTCGTTCCTCCAGGCGTTCCTGGTGGGCCTGGAGAGCATCGGCCATGCTGTTGAAGGCCTGGGCCAGCTGGCCCCGTTCATCCTGGTTCAGGACCGGGGCCCGGGCGGAAGCATCCCCGCCCCCGAACCGTCCCATGGCTTCCGAGAGCCTTTCGATGGGATGCAGGATCAACCTTCCCAGGGCGAAGACAGCGATAATGCCAGACAGGAGCGTGGCGAGTCCGACCAGGAGCGTCTGTTTCAGGGTTCTGTTCATGGACCGGAAAATGTCTTCCTGGGCAATCGCCACAGAGACCATCCATTTCTGCTCCGAGAGGGGTGTGAGGACTGCCCACTTGGCGGATGTCCCCAGACGGTAGGCGACGGTCTGCGGCCTGGAGGTTGCCTGAACCTTCCGGAACGCTCCGGCCAGGCCTGTCGACAGCGGGTCCAAAGGTATGTTCCTGCCCAGGAACTGTCGGGTGGTGTCGAGTTCAGCGAGGACCGCGGGGTCCAGGGGGGCGAGGGCATGGTATTGGGAGGCCGGATTGCTGTGGGAAAGGGCAATGCCGGCCTGGTTGATGAGCACCGCCGTCCTGCCGTGGACTCCAGCGGCGCGGATGGCTTGGACCTCGGCCTCGGCCGGGAACTCGGCCACCACGGCGCCGGCGAGGTTCCCTTGAAGGAACACTGGAGCACACGAATCAATGTGGGGCGTATTGGAAATGGGTCCGATCATCCAGTCCGAAACGGCCTGGCGTCCGGCCATGGCTCTCTGGAAATAGGGGCAAAAGCTGAAAGGGTGGCCAATCCAAGCCTGGTTGGTCGAAACCAGACAGCGGCCCTCAGAGGACAGGAGGAACAGGGCCGAACTCCCCGCGGTCTGGTGCAACTGGAGGTCCAGCCACGCCCGGCAAGCCTCCTGCTCCCTCTTGGCGGGGTTCTTGTCCCGCAGGCAGCCAAGCACATCTGGGGCAAGGGCCAACCGGACGGCCACCCCTTTGCCGTTGGCCAGCGCCTGGTCGACCTGGGTGGCCAGGTCCTCGGAAAGGATTTGCAATTCGGTGACTTCATGCTGGAGAGCATTCCGTCGATCCTCGACGTATGCGTAACCGCTCATAAAACCCACCGTTACCAGGACGACCAAGGCAACGCTGGCACCGAGCTTGACCGACACGGACCGCTGGAACCCACGGAAGCTTGGACCGGACATAGTTCAAATTAGGTCATTTTGATGTTTTTCACATTCATTTTTTCAACTGTCCCCCACTCCCGGAATACCCGGCTCTGTTGCCGGGATGGGGGCGGTCCCCACCGTCCAGCCCTGGGTTGAAGATTGGCAATTTGATGAGTGGACGCCGCCTTCGGTGTTATTGTATGAAAATTCAACATTCGTCCTCGGAGGGGCGCCCCCCTTTGGGGGTTCTTCTTTCTCCGGGCCCGGCGGGCCCGTTCGGAGTCGCCGCCAAACCCTGCTTCCGGCCCGGATCGGGCCCCGGGTCGACCGTGGAACAACCTGGAAGACGCAAACCCATTCGGAAGGTATCGCCCCGCTGGCGCTCTCGGCCCTTGCGGAGGTGCAGGCCTTGACGTCCCCGCTCAAGGTCCTGCTGGTGGAGGACTCCCAGGCCGACGCCGAACTGGTGCTGCTGGAACTGCGCCGCTGCGGTTTCCGGACCGAGCACCGGCGGGTCGAGTCGTCCCCGGCCATGGCGGAGGCCCTGGCCGCCGCGGACTGGGACCTGGTGCTGTCCGACTACCGGCTGCCCGGCTACGGCGGGATGGTCGCGCTGGAGCAGGTCCAGGCCTCCGGGCACGACATCCCGTTCATCCTGGTCTCCGGCGCCATCGGCGAGGAGGTGGCGGTGGACGCCCTCAAGGCCGGAGCCCACGGCTTCGTCTCCAAGGACAACCTGGGGCGGCTGGGTCCGGCGGTGGGGCGCGAGCTCAAGGAAGCCCTGGCCCGCCAGGCGCAGCGCCGGGCCAAGGAGGAACTGCGCCTGAGCGAGGAGCGCTACCGCACCCTGTTCGAACATTCCCCCCTGCCCACCTCGGTCCAGGACTTGTCGGCGGTCCGGCGCATGCTGGTCAGCTACCAGGAAGAGGCGGACGGCGACCTGCGGGCCTTCTTCCGGGCCCGCCCGGACGAGCTGCGGCGCTGTGCCGCGGCGGTGCGGATCCTGGAGGGCAACGCCGCCCGCGCCCGCTTCTTCCGGGACCAGGAGCGGGAGGACGCGCCCCGGGACCTGCCGGCCATTTTCCTGGAGGCATCCTACCCGGTCTTCCTGGAGGAGCTGCTCGCCTTGGCCGGGGGCGCCACCACCTTCACCGGGGAGATCCCGCTGCGGGCCGCTGCCGGCGAGCAACGCCTGGTGAACCTGCACTTGTCGGTGAGCCCCGGGCACGAGGGGGACCTGGGCCGGGTGCTGGCCTCGTTCGTGGACGTCACCGAGCGCAACCATCTGCAGGCCGCCCTGCGGGACCTGGAACGGCTATCGGCCAAGGGGCAGATGGCCGCCTACATCGCCCATGAGATCAACAACCCCCTGGCCGGCATCAAGAACGCCTTCGCCCTGCTGGAGCCCGCCATCCCCGCGGACCACCCCCATCGCCGCTACGCCGGACTGATCAGGCGGGAGATCGACCGGATCGCTGGCATCATCCGGACCATTTACCACGTCTACCGGCCCCAGGCCCCGGAGCCCGTGGACGTGCCGCTGCGGGAGGTGTTCCAGGACATCCAGAGCCTGCTGCTGCCCAAGTGCCGGTCCCAGGGGGCGGCCATCGAGGTGGACCTGTGCCCGCCGGACCTGAAAGTGACCTGCAACGAAGGCCTGCTGCGCCAGGTGGTCTTCAACCTGGCCCAGAACGCGGTGGAGGCCTCCCCCCGGGACGGGCTGGTGGTCCTGGCCGGGCGGGCCGCCGGCGGCGGCCAGGTGATCGAAGTCCAGGACCAGGGGCCGGGCATCCCCCCTGAGTGGGCTGAGCGGGTCTTCCAGCCGGGCTTCACCAGCAAGGGTGGTTCCGGGATGAGCGGCCTGGGCCTGGGCCTGTCCACTTGCAAGAACCTGGCGGCGACCATGGGCGGCTCCCTGGACTTCACCCGGCGGGAACCCGGGCCGGGCTGCGTTTTCCGGGTCTCGCTGCCAGCCCGTGCCGGGGGCGGCGGTTCCGGTCCACAATGAGGGAGACCATGGGGGAGGGCACGTTGACCACCGGCAGGATCCTTATCGCCGACGACGAGGAGCTGATCCTGCTCAGCACCGCGGAACTCCTGCGCCAGGAGGGCTACCTGGTGGACTGCGCCGTGGATGGGGCGGAGGCCGCCCGCAAACTCCAGGCGGAGCACTACGACGTGCTGGTCTCCGACATCAACATGCCCGGGAATCCCGATCTGGCCCTGGTGGGGGGGATCCCGGAGCCCAACCGCGGGCTGCCGGTGATCCTCATGACCGGCTATCCTTCTGCGCCCACCGCGATCCAGGCGGTGAACCTCTCCGTCCTGGCCTACCTGGTGAAGCCCGTCGACTTCCAGGAACTGGCCGGGCACGTGCGGCGGGGGGTCAACGTGCGCCGGCTGCAGGTCGCGGCCGCCGAGTCCGCCCAGCGGATCCAGGCCTGGGCGGGGGAAATGGCGGAACTGGCCGTGTCCTTCCGGGTTCCGGCCGGATCGGCCGGGCTGCCGCTCAGTTCCTTGCTGGGGATCATGCTCGGCCGGATGGGCGAGACCCTGCTGGACATGAAGCGCCTGGTGGACCTCACCTCCAGCGGGGAGGGCGTCTGCCTGGTGCAGAACTGCCCCCGGCTGGAGATGTACCAGCAGATCTTCCGCGAGGGCATCGCCATTCTCGAGAAGACCAAGGGGGCTTTCAAGTCCAGGAACCTCGAGGACCTGCGGCAAAAGATGGAGAACGCGGTGGAGCACCAGAGAAGTTAAATTATTTATGTATTGACAATCCCAAATTAAACTTCATGTTGTAATCGAGAACTAATCCGGACCCTCAGGTCCGGAGCCACCTTGGCGGGCAGGGCTCGGACCTGCAAGTTGAAGGCGCAATGACCCACCCCCCAGGGGGACGTTATTGCGCCTTTTCCTTTGTCCGGCCCCCGCTCTCCGCTCCGCCGCCACCCATGGCCCTTCCTGCGGAACCTCAGGAGCAGCGCGCATGATCCTGCCGGACTCCCAAAAGCTCCCCGATGTCGAAAAGGCGCTGGAATTCCTGCGTCTCCTGGAGGACGTCGGCACGATCCAGCGGGACCTGCTGGAGGAGACCGAGCGCCTGCGCGCCCGGGTGGAAGAGCTGGAAGCCGGGCACGCCATGGACCCGGCGCCCGCCGAGCCGGCGGCGAAGCCGGCCCCGGGGCAGGGGGGAACGCCATGACCACCGCGCTGCGCGTGCTCCTGGTCGAGGACGACGAGGCTGACGCCCTCCTGACCCTGCGTGAATTGCGCAAGGGCGGCTTCGAGCCCGAGTGGAAGCGGGTGGAGACCCGGGCCGGGATGGACCAGGCTCTGGCCGCCGGGGCCTGGGACCTGGTGATCTGCGACCACTTGATGCCGTCCTTCAGTTCCGCCGGGGCCCTGGACGTCATGCGCAGCCATGCCCTGGACCTGCCCTTCATCATCGTTTCCGGAGCGGCTCCGGAGGACCTGATCACCGCCGCCATGCGCCAGGGGGCGCACGATTTCATCTCCAAGGGAAACCTGATGCGGCTGGTGCCGGCGGTGCGCCGGGAGCTGAAAGAGGCCGCGCTGCGCCGGGACCGGCAACGGATGCAGTCCCGGCTGGTGGAGAGCGAGGCGCGCACGGAACTGCTGGCGGCGGCCGTGGCGCAGGTGACGGAAGCCATCGCCCTCACCGACCCGGAAGGGGTGGTCTCGTACGTCAACCGCTCCTTCGAGGCCCTGGTGGGATCCCCGGTGCGCCAGATCAAAGGACGCGCCTTGAGCGACCTGCTGGGGCACCCGGTGATGGACCGGGCGGCGTGCCAGGCGGCGTCCGGCAGCGTGTGGGAAGGGCGGCTGTCCTTGCCGCGGGAGGGGGCGCCCAGCCAGGAGTTCGACGCCACCTGCTCGCCGGTTCGCGACGCCGGCGGGGCGGTGCGGCACCTGGTGGCGGTGATCCGCGACGTTACCAAGGAAGTGGAGCTGGAGCGGGAGCTGCGCCAGGCCCAGAAGATGGACGCCCTGGGCCTGCTCGCCGCCGGCCTCGCCCATGATTTCAACAACCTGCTCACCACCATCCTGGCCTCGGCGGAACTGCTCAAGTGCCGGATCGACGAAGACAGCCCGCTGCTGCCCAGGGTGGACGCCATCATCCACGCGGGCCTCTGCGGCGCCGGGCTCACCAGGCAGATCCTGGGCCTGAGCCGCAAGACCGACGAGAAGCGCGTCCCGCTGGACTTCACCACCGTCGTCCGGGAGGCCCTGGCCACCTTGCACGGCAGCATTCCCGCCAACGTCCGGATGCACGACGACCTCATGAGCGGGCTGTGGGTGGAGGGTGACCCGGCGCTGCTCCAGCAACTGGTGCTCAACCTGGGCATCAACGCCATCCAGGCCATGCAGTCCGGGGGCGGCAGCCTGTGGGTGGCCCTGAGCGAGGAGGAGGAGGCACGCGGCCAGGGCGGCGGCCGCTGGGCGCTGCTCACCGTGCGCGACAGCGGCTGCGGCATGGACCCCCAGGTGCTGGAGCGGATCTTCGAGCCCTTCTTCACCACCAAGCCGGTCGGGGAGGGCACCGGCCTGGGCTTGGCCATGGTGCACACCACGGTGACCAAGGCCGGCGGCAGGATCTCGGTCCAGAGCGCGCCCGGCCTGGGCACGACCTTCGAGGTCCGGCTGCCCTGCGCCACCGGCGCCGCCCCGGGCCCGGCGGAGGACGTGCCGGCGGCGGGCTTGTACGGCAGCGAGTCCATCCTGCTGGTGGACGACGATGAGGTGGTCACTGCCATCATCAGCCAGGGCCTGCACGACCTGGGCTACCGGGTCTGCGGCTGCACCAGCGCCAGGGGCGCGCTGGAGCGCTTCGGCCGCGATCCGGGAAGCTTCGACCTCGCCCTCCTGGACCCCGACATGCCGGATATGAACGGCTTCGAGCTCGCCGGGCGGCTCCAGGAACTGCGCCCAGACCTGCCATTGGTGCTGGTGACCGGCGGGGCCGCCGCCGGCACCCTGCCCGCCGACGCCCGGACCACCTTCCAGGACATCCTGGCGAAGCCTTTCTCCGCCCAGGATCTGGCCAGCATCGTGCGCAAGGCGATGCTGGCCCGGGGCGGGGGCGGTCCCCGGCCGGCCATGGGCCTGCCCGCCATTGCCGCCGGGCCGCGGCCGAGCGTGCTCCTGGCCGAAGACAACCGCACCGCCCGCAGCATGATGGGCAAATACCTGAAGGAGGCCGGCTACGAGGTCCAGGAGGCCGAGGACGGCCTCCAGGCCTGGAAGCTGTTCAACCGGGCGGCCCACGGCGGCCGCTTCGACCTCCTGCTCACCGACGTGGTGATGCCGCGCATGGACGGTCTGGAGCTGGTCCAGCTGGTGCGCAAGGCGGACCCGGCGATCCCCATCGGCGTGGTCACGTCCAACGAGGACAAGGAGACCGTCAAGGCGGCGCTGAAACTGGGGGTGGACGAATTCCTCAACAAGCCCTTCGGTGCGGCCGACCTGATGGCCTCCGTGCAGCGCATGCTGGAGAAACGCAGAACCCTGCTGGACGCCCGGCGCTCCCAGGAGACCGCGCAGGCGGTGCGCAGTGCCCAGCGCACCCTGGTGGCGGTGCCGGAGCAGGGGGTGCCCCTGTTCACCCTCTACGAGCCCCTCACGGACGCCGGCGGGGACGTGCTGCGCTGCTTCCGCTGCGCCGACGGCTCGATCCTGTTCGTGCTGGCCGACGTGGCCGGGCATTCGGTGCTCAGCTCCTACGCCGTGGCGTCCTTCCTGGGCATGCTCTCCTCCTTCGTGGGGGAATGCATGGGGCTCATGACGCTGGCCTCCAGCTGCGACGGCGGCGATGGGGAACTGCCCTGTGTCTACCAGCAGTGCGGGCGCTACGGCCTCCAGCCCTGCGACCCGCTGGCGGACCTGGCGCGCAAGCTGAACCACGCCATCCAGAGCGGCCCCTTCTCGGAGGTGCCGGTGTGCGCCCTGCTGGGGCTCTGGGCCCCGTCCACCGGCCGGCTGGAACTGATGAACGCCGGCATGCCCCACGGCCTGCGCTGCCGGCCTGGTGGCGAAACCGCGGGCCCCATCGAGCTCAACGGCACCCCGCTGGGGGTGTTCGCCGAACCGGACCTGGAGCGCGCCATTGTCTGGCTGGAGCCCGGGGACCGCTGCCTGTTCGGCACCGACGGCTTCTTCGAGGTGGCGTCCAGGACCGGGGCCACGTTCCAGGAGACCGCGCCGGCGCTCTGGCAGGCCATGGCGGATACGCAGCTGGACCGGGCCCTCAGCCTGGTCTGCGAGGCGGCGCGCAGCCACGGCGGCGGGGTGATCACCGACGACCTGCTGGTGGTGGGTTTTGAACAGCCGGCCCTGGCGCGGTCGAACGGCGAGTTCACCCTGCAGATCCCTTCCACAACCCGCGCCGTGGACCTGGCCTGCGACCGGTTCCAAGGCTGGCTGGAAGGGTCCGCGGGCGCGGGCCGGGCCTCCGCGGCCCGGCGGTTCGACATCAGCCTGGCGGTGCGGGAGGCCCTCACCAACGCCGTCATCCACGGCAACGGCAAGCGCCCGGAAGCGCAGGTCGCGCTGTACGGCCGTCCTCTCCCGGAACCCCGCGGCGTCGAGGTGACGGTGGTCGACCAGGGCCCCGGTTTCGACCTGGAGGCCTACCGGCCGCCCACGGACCCGATCTCCGACCGGGGCCGGGGCATCCCCCTCATCCACCACCACGCCCGGGACGTCCGCATGACCGGCAACACCCTCACCATGACCTTCCTGTTCGAGGAGCCCGCCCATGACCAGCGTTAAGTCCCCCCTGGCCGCCGGCCGGAACGGCGAAACCCTGCATCTGAAGCCCGAGGCCGACCTGGTGGCCAGTACCGTGGAGGCCCAGCGGGCCGCCATGATGAAGGCCCTGGAATCCGTCCCGGGCGAGGTGGTGCTCGACCTGTCCGGAGTCGAGCAGATCGATTCCCTGGGCATCACCCTGGTGCTGGGGCTGTTCAAGACCTGCCAGAAGGCCGGGATCCCCTTCAGCATCGGCGGGGTCAAGGCCGACCTCATGCGCGTGTTCCGCCTGTTCAACCTGCCCAAGTTCTTCCCCATCGGCGAGAGGTGAAGCCATGGCCAGCATTGTCGACGAGAGCATCATCTCCGACTTCGTGGCGGAAAGCCGCGACCACCTCAACGCCATCGAGCCCGACCTGCTGACCATGGAACGGGGCGGCGAGAGGCTGCCCAAGGACGTGCTGAACCGGGTGTTCCGGGCCATCCACAGCATCAAGGGCGGCGCCGGCTTCCTGGCCTTCGAACCCCTCAAGACGCTGAGCCACATCATGGAGAGCGTCCTGATGCTGGTCCGGGACGGCAAGCTGGAGGTCGACCCGGAACTCATGGACGCATTGTTCGCCGGCATCGACAGGCTGCGGGCCATGCTCGACGACATCAACGCCAGCGGCCAGGTGCCCTGTGAGGCGGAGACCGGCAGGCTCAAGGCGATCATGGAAGGCCAGGGACTCGACCAGGACGCCCAGGTCCGGGCCCGCGGCAGGGATTCCGAGGGCCGGAGGCGGGAGTTCGACCTCAACGCGGAAGGGGTCAAGTCGGCCTTGGCCCACGGCATGAACCTGTTCCACGCCACCGCCTTCCTGCACCGGGACATCAAGGACAAGGACATCACCCCGCTGGCCTTCCTCAACAACGCGCTGTCCGTGGGCCAGTGCCTGGACGCCTACATCGACCCGATGCAGGTGGCCGACCTGGAGGACTGCCTGGAGCAGGACCTGGCGGTGACCCTCCTGTTCGGCTCGGTGCTGGAGCCCGACTTGGCGGCCATGGCCCTGGGGCTGCCGGCGGAGCAGGTGGCCATGCTCGACATGAAGGCCCTGCGCCGGAAGGTGAAGGTGCCGGAAGCGCCCAGGGAAGGCCCGGCCGTGGAACCCTGCCTGGCGCCGGCGGCGCAGGAAGCCTCCAAACCCGCGGCGGAACCGCCGCAGGAGCGTCCGGCGGCCCCTCCCGCAGCCTTGCCCCGGCCCCTGCCGGAGCCGGCCGATGCGGAACCGGCCGATGAGCGGCTCGAACCGGCCGGACCGGAAGGGAACGGCGCCAAGAACGCCAAGGCCGGAGACAGCGGCGCCGAGACCCTGCGGGTCCGGGTGGACCTGCTCACCGATCTCATGAACCAGGCCGGGGAGCTGGTGCTCAGCCGCAACCAGCTGCTGCGGGCCCTGTCCGGGCACAGCCGGGACATCCCGGGCCTGGCGGCGGTGCTCCAGAACATCAGCCAGGTGACCTCCGAGCTGCAGGAGGGCATCATGCAGACGCGGATGCAGCCCATCGGCACGGTGTTCAACCGCTTCCCGCGGATCATCCGGGACATGGCGCGCAGCCTGGGCAAGAAGATCGAGATCCAGATCAAGGGCGCCGAGGTGGAGCTGGACAAGTCCATCGTCGAGCTGCTGACGGATCCACTGACCCACATCATCCGCAACTGCGCGGACCACGCCATCGAGATGCCGGATGACCGGCAAAAAGTGAAAAAGAACCCCACTGGCCAGCTTCTGCTCCATGCCTACCACCAGGGCGGCCAGGTGATCATCGCCATCACCGACGATGGCCGCGGCATCGACCCGAAGAAGGTGCTGGCCAAGGCCGTCGCCAAGGGGATCGTCAAGGAGGCCCAGGCCAAGGAGATGACCGAGCGGGAGATCGTCAACCTGGTGTTCGCCCCGGGGTTCTCCACCGCCGAGGCGGTATCCGACATTTCCGGCCGCGGCGTAGGCATGGACGTGGTCCGCTCCAACACGGAGAAGCTGGGGGGCCACGTGGAGCTGGAGACCCAGGTGGGCGTGGGCACCACCGTGCTGCTGCGGCTGCCCCTGACCCTGGCCATCATCCCCTCCATGATCGTAGGCGTGGCGGACAACCGGTTCGCCATTCCGCAGGTGAACGTGGTGGAGTTCGTCTGGGTCCGGGCAGCGGACGTGGCCCGGCGGATCGAACGGGTCCACGGCGCGGAAGTCCTGCGCCTGCGCAGCCGGATCCTTCCCCTGGTTCGGCTGGCGGACATCCTGGCCATTCCGAGGACCTACGTGGACGGGAAGACCGGGGAACGGCGATCGGACCGGAGGGAAGAGCTGGTGGACCGCCGGAATCCCGCCGGCGATCCTCCGGGCGCAGGCAAGGGCGCGCTCGCCGTGGAGCCCGTGGCAGAACCAACCATCGAACCACCGCCCGGGAAGGGGGGGAAGGCCTCCGAGAACGCGCCTTCTGTCGAGGCCATGCCCGCCCGGGGCCAGGACCGGCGGATCGATTGGCGGAGCGACTACAACATCGTGGTCCTGCGGCTGGGCTCCAACCAGTTCGGGGTGGTGGTGGACGAGCTGTACGACATCGAGGAGATCGTGGTCAAGCCGCTCTCGGAGTTCGTGCAGAACTGCAAGAGCTTCTCCGGCGCCACCATCATGGGCGACGGCCGGGTGATCATGATCCTGGACGCCGGCGGCCTGGTGATCCAGGCCCACCTGCACTTCGCCGACCTCCAGGCGGAAGAGAAGCTGCGCAACGAAGAGGAGAAGCGCAAGGCCGCCGTGGCCGCCTCGAAACGGCGCTCGGTGATCGTCTGCACCGGCGCCGAGGGCGAGTACTTCGCCATTCCCCAGGACCAGATCATGCGCCTGGAGAAGATCCAGGCTTCGGACATCCAGATGGTGGGCGACCGCCCGTTCGTGGACTACCGGGGCCATGGCCTGCCCCTGATCCACCTGGACCAGCTCATCGAAGTCAAGCCGGTGGATCCCGGCCTCAAGGAAGTGTTCGTGGTGATCCCCAAGGTGATCGAGCGGGGCCAGGTGACCCAGGCCAAGGCCGGCATCGTCATCTCCGACATCATCGACGCCCTGGACGTGGAAGTGGAGCTGGAGCCGGTCAAAGTCAAGGGACCCGGGATCCTGGGCTCCGCCATCCTCCAGCACAACCTCACCCTGTTCCTGGAGCCGCTGGAACTGCTCCGGGCCGAGGGCTTGATGAGCGGGGTGGGCGCATGAGCCAGTACTCGACCTTCCGCCTCGGGGACCGGCTGTTCGGCCTGGACCTCATGATGATCCGGGAGATCAACCGGATCCTGGACATCACCCCGGTGCCCAACGCCAGGAGCCACATCCGCGGGCTCATCAACCTGCGCGGCCAGATCGTCACCATCCTCGACCTGGGGGTGCGGCTCGGCCTGGCCCGGCAGGAGATCATCGACACCAGCCACAACATCATCCTGAAGACCACCGCCGAGCTGGCCTCGGCCCGGCACGAAGGCGCCCAGCCCTACACCACCTCCAACGACCTGGTGGGATTCCTGGTGGACGCCATCGGCGACGTGGTGGAGGCCGACGAATCGACCATCGAGCCGCCCAGCGCCAATGTGAGCGAGGCGGAAGGCGGCTTCCTGTCCGGGGTCCTCAAGACCGACGCCGGCCTGCTGGTGCTCCTGGACATCCACGAAGTGCTGCATGGCGAATGACCTGAACCGGATTCGACCTTTCCACCCATCACCCACCGGAGGTACCCCGTGACTTTCCTCGACAACACCAAGATGGGCCCCAAGCTCATCGCCGCGTTCCTTCTCACCGCCCTGTTCGCGGTCGTTGTGGGCCTTTTCGCCATCACCCGGATCAGGACCGCGGACAGCCTGGACCAGAATCTCTACACGAACATGACCGTTCCCCTGGGACACCTGGGCGAAATGCGGAGCGCCTTCCAGCGTGGCCGGGTATCGCTCCGGGATGCCATCATGACCGGTGACGCGGCGGAGAACGGCAAGGTGCTCGCAGATGAGGACGAGGCGCTGGACAAGGCCCATGCCGAAATCGTGAAGGCCATCTCCACCGATGAAGGGAAGGCCGTCGATCAGCAGATGACCGAGGCGGTCCGGGATTACCGGGTCATCCAGTCCCGGGTCCTCGCCCTCGTCAGCGCCGGCAGGCGCGCCGAAGCCGAGACCCTGCTGAGAAAAGAGGCCGCGGCCAAGGCCAACGACTTCGTGAAGGCCAGCAACGCTCTCACGGCCTTGAAGGTCAAACAGGGAAAGGAATCCTCGGAACAGAACGCCGCCAGTGCGCACGCCACGGCCACGATCATGATCGTGGTGATGGGCCTGGCTGCCCTGATCGCCCTGATCATCGGCATCGTGATCGCCCGTTCCGTCACCGGTCCCCTCCAGCAGGGCGTGCAGATGATGAAGGAGATGGCCAAGGGCCACCTGGGCATGCGGCTCAAGATGGCGCGCAAGGACGAGATCGGCGAGCTGGCCGAGGCCATGGACGCGTTCAGCGAAGACCTCCAGGTGAACACCGTCGCCACCCTGCAGAAGATCGCCGCCGGCGACTTCAGCACCGACGTGAAGGCCAAGGACGGCCAGGACGAGATCTCCCCGGCCATGCTCAAGGCGACCGAAGCCATCCGCGCCATGTCCGCCGAGACTGCCAACCTGGTCAAGGCCGCCGTGGAAGGGCGCCTGGCCACCCGGGCCGACGCCGGCAAGTACCAGGGCGAGTACCGGACCATCGTGCAGGGCGTCAACGACTGCCTGGACGCCGTCATCGGCCCCCTGAACGTGGCCGCCGGATACGTGGACCGCATCTCCAAGGGCGACATCCCGCCCAAGATCACCGACAAATACAACGGTGACTTCAACGAAATCAAGAACAACCTCAACACTTGCGTAGACGCGGTGAACGCGCTCGTGGCGGATGCCGGGACGCTGAACAAGGCGGCGGTGGAAGGCAAGCTGGCCACCCGCGCCGAAATCGCCAGGCACCAGGGCGATTTCCGGAAGATCGTGCAGGGCGTCAACGAGACCCTCGACGCCGTGATCGTCCCCCTCAACGTGGCCGCCGGCTATGTGGACCGCATCTCCAAGGGCGATATCCCGCCCAAGATCACCGACAAATACAACGGCGATTTCAACGAGATCAAGAACAACCTGAACACCTGCGTGGATGCGGTGAACGCGATGGTGGCGGACGCGGGAGCGCTGAACAAGGCGGCGATCGAAGGGAAGCTGTCCACTCGTGCCGACGCGGCCAGGCACCAGGGTGATTTCCGCAAGATCGTGCAGGGCGTCAACGACACTCTGGACGCGGTCATCGGTCCCCTCAACGTGACCGCCGACTATGTGGACAAGGTGTCGAAGGGGGTCATTCCGCCCGAAATCACCACCGCCTACGAGGGCCAGTACAACCTGATCAAGGTGAACCTCAACGCCATGGTCCGGATGATGAGCGAGCTCCTGGCCGAGACCGACAAGATCATCAAGGGCGCGGCTGATGGCCAGCTGGATGTGCGGGCCGATGCGAGCAAGTTCGTGGGCGGCTGGAACAAGCTGGTGGCCGGGGTGAACAGCGCCGTGACCAACATCGTTGAACCCCTGAACGTCACCGCCGATTATGTGGACAAGGTAGCCAAGGGGATCATCCCGCCGGTGATCACCACCGAGTACAAGGGCCAGTACAACGCCATCAAGATCAACCTGAACAACATGGTGACGATGATGAGCGAGCTCCTGGCCGAGACCGACAAGATCATCAAGGGCGCGGCCGAAGGGCAGCTGGACGCGCGGGCCGACGCGGCCAAGTTCGTGGGCGGCTGGAACAAGCTGGTGGCCGGGGTGAACAGCGCCGTGACCAACATCGTCGAACCCCTGAACGTCACCGCCGATTATGTGGACAAGGTGGCCAAGGGCGTCATCCCGCCGGTGATCACCACCGAGTACAAGGGCCAGTACAACGCCATCAAGATCAACCTGAACAGCCTGGTCGCCATGATGAGCGATCTGCTCACCGAAACCGACAAGATCACCAAGGCCGCCGTCGCCGGCCAGCTCGGCACCCGCGCCGAAGCCAAGAAGTTCGTGGGCGGGTGGTTCCAGCTGGTGGACGGAGTCAACAAGACCCTGGACGCCGTCATCACCCCCCTGAATTTCTCCGCCGGCTACGTGGACCGCATCTCCAAGGGCGACATCCCGCCCAAGATCACCGACAATTACAACGGCGATTTCAACACCATCAAGAACAACCTGAACACCTGCGTAGACGCGGTGAATGCCCTGGTGGGCGATGCCGTGATCTTGAGCAAGGCGGCCGTCGAGGGCAAGCTGGCCACCCGGGCCGACGCCAACAAGCACCAGGGCGATTTCCGCAAGATCGTCCAGGGGGTCAACGAGACCCTGGATTCGGTCATCGGCCCCATCAACGAAGTGCAGCGGGTCATGGGCGCCATGGAGCAGGGCGATCTCACGGTCAGGATCTCCAGCGAGTACCGGGGAGACCTTCAGAAACTGTGCAACGCCGTGAACAACACGGCCACCAAGCTGGCCCAGACCGTGGCCGAAATCGGCAACAACGCCAACACTCTGGCCAGTTCCAGCGAAGAGCTGACCTCAGTGTCCACCACCATGGCCGCCGGGGCGGAACAGATGACCCAGCAGTCCAATACCGCCGCCGCCGCCACCGAACAGGCATCCAGCAACGTCAAGAACATGGCCGCCGGGGTGGAGCAGATCAGCGCCAACGCCACCACCGTGGCCAGCGCCACGGAGGAGGTGTCCACCAACCTCAGCACGGTGGGCGCCGCGGTGGAGCAGATGTCCTCCAACATGAAGGTGGTCGCCAACACCAGCGAGAAGATGACCTCCGCGGTCAATTCAGTGGCCACGGCCATCGAGGAGATGTCGGTCTCCCTGAACGAGGTTTCCAAGAGTTCGGGGCAAGCGGCCTCGGTGGCCAGCAAGGCCGCCCAGAGCGCCAGCAACACCGCGACGATCGTGGACAAGCTGGGCGAAAGCGCCCAGGAAATCGGCAAGGTGGTGGACATGATCAAGGGCATCGCCGCCCAGACCAACCTTCTGGCCCTGAACGCCACCATCGAGGCGGCCAGCGCCGGCGAGGCGGGCAAAGGCTTCGCGGTGGTGGCCAACGAGGTGAAGGAACTGGCCAAGCAGACCGCCTCCGCCACCGAGGACATCCGGGCCCAGGTGGCCGGCATGCAGGGCAACACTCAGCATGCCGTGAAGGCCATCGATGAAATCGTGCAGATCATTAATGAGATCAACAGCATATCCGGAAACATCGCGGCCGCGGTGGAGGAGCAGACCGCCACCACCAACGAGATCTCCAAGAATGTCGGCGATGCCGCCCGGGGCGCCAACGAGGTGTCCAAGAACGTCCAGCAGGCGGCCCTGGGCGCCAACGAGGTCTCCAAGAATGTCCAGGAGGCGGTGAAGGGGGTGAACGACATCTCCAAGAACATTCACCAGCTGGCGGGGGGGGCCAACGATGTGGCCCGGAACGCCGGGGAAGCCGCCAAGGGCATGAACGATGTGGCGAAGAATGTGCAATCCGTGAGCGGCCAGGCCAAAGACACCACCCGCGGCGCCGGCGACACCAACGCCTCCGCCAAGGAACTGGCCCGGCTTGCCGAGAAACTCCAGGGCGCCGTGCGCAAGTTCAAGATCTAGGGAAAAGCAGGGGATGGGGGGAGCGGGGCCGACCCGCTTCCGCCATCCCCGGAACCCGTCCGGGATCCTGGCCCGGCCTCCCCCGGCGCCAACGAAGGCAAATCGAGCCATGGCATACACGTCGTTTTTCAGGGACACCGATGCCTTGAACGGCATCAGCGACACCGTCATCCCGGCCTTGGCGCACTGGCGGTCGATCCGGGTCTGGGACGCAGGCTGCGCCACGGGGGAAGAGCCCTACACCCTGGCCATCCTGTTCGCCTCGAAGCTGCGTCCGTTCCCGTTCCGCAATCTCGACATTCTCGCCACGGATTACGAGGAGAGCAGCTTCCCGCAATTCGCCGAGCAGATCGGCAAGGCCCAGTACAGCCGCAAAGACATTTTCTGGGTGCCCCCGGACTACCGGGACCGCTATTTCCTCCCCACCGAAAACCCCGAGGTGTTCCAGCTGGCTTCGGACCTCCGCGAGCGGGTCCGCTACCTTCAGCATGACCTGCTCACCCTGGTCCCGCCTGAGACCGGGCAGTCCCTCATCGTCTGCAAGAATGTGCTGATGCATTTCTCGCCCGAAAACCAGGTCCGGGTGCTGGAGATGTTCTTCCAGTCCCTGACGCCTGGAGGGTACCTGGCGCTGGATGGCAGCCAGAGACTGCCCGAGGTGTTCGCGGACCGGTTCCGGCGGATCAGCCCCGGCATTCCGCTCTACCAGAAGGCCGGAGCCTGAGCCATGCGCGTCCATCCCCTGCACCGGGACGACCCTTCGGGCTATTCCTGCGTCTCCTACTGGGTCCTGGGTGAAAACAACATGTCATCCGACCGCAATACGCTCATCGATACGGGCGGCACCGACCCCGGCAACCTGGACTTCCTCCTGGGGGAAATGGCCATGCAGCCCAAGGGGATCGGCAAGAGGGCCGTGGAGCAGGTCATCCTGACCCACGCTCATTTCGACCACACCGGCGGCTTCCAGGGCATCGACGAGCGGTTCCGTCCGGACACCTATGCGTGGCTGCCCTTGGGCAGCGTCCCGAAACCGGTCCAGGACGGCATGGCCCTGGTGGTGGGTGACCAGGCTGCCGTCCTGATCCACACCCCGGGGCATTCGGACGATTCGGTCTGTGTCTTCCTGCCCGGAACCGGCACGCTGTTCTCCGGAGACTCCCTGTACCGGATCAGCGATCACCTGGGTGCGTATCCCAAGGCCTATGCCCGCACCCTGGAACGACTCGCCGGATTGGACGTGCGGACCATCTTCCCCGGGCACGGCCGGCCCATCAAGAGGAATGCCATGGAGTTCATCCGCGCGTGCCTGGGCAATGTGCGCCAATCTTCCATCCAGGACTGAAGCTGCAATGAGACTCATCTGCGACGAGCGTTTCCGCGACCACCTCTGCGCCATCGACCACGCGGCGATGGCCGGGCGAATGGAGGCCGCCATCGGGCCGACCGGTATCATGGCGGTCTCGGCCTGCTTCGACGCCTATCGGCTGGATGTCGGGCACAAGCTGGACACCCCTGATTTCGAGACGATCGGCGCCAGGGTCGGCGAGGCCGCCCGGCGCCTGTGCCGCGGGCGGCGATTCGCCGTGCTGGAAGGCGGCTATTGCCTGGAGGACCTTGGTGCCAACGTGCTCGCCTTCTGCCGGGGGTTCGCGAGATGAGCGTGAACCTCGGCCGCAGCCTGGAACTGATCCAGCGGCCGCGCCGGCCGGAGCTCGGCGACTACGACTGGTTCGACCTGGAGCTGGCGGGAACACAGGTGGGCAAGGCGCGCTGCCGGATCGAACCGGACCGGTTCACGGTGTTCTCGATCATGATCTACCCCGAGTTCGAGGGGAACGGCCTTGCCCGGACGGTCATCGATCATTTCCAGCAGGAACACGCCTTGATCATCGCCGACCGGGTCCGGTTCCTGGCCCGCGCGTTCTGGATCAAAGTCGGTTTTGTGGCGGAAGGCATCGACCGGTATGTCTGGCGCCGCTGATCCAGGGTTCCGGCGGCCGGGCGGGCCTGGTCGGGGTTGCTTCCCTTTATTGAAGTTAACAATACATGCGTTACCCTGAAACCGTTTGCTGCCTCCCCTCTGCGGCCGGTATCGGGCCAGCTCCTGCCCAGGCAGTCCCACTTCAACTTCCTTCAATGGATCCAGGCATGGATGACCAGAGGCTCCGGGTACTCATCGTCGATGACACCGTCATCTACCGGCGCATCCTCAGCGACGTCGTGGAATCCATGAACGACGTCATCCTGGTGGGCACGGCTCCCCATGGCCGGTTGGCCATCGCCAAGCTGGAGCAGACCCCGGCCGACCTGGTCCTGCTCGATGTGGAGATGCCCGAAATGAACGGGCTCGAAGCCTTGAAGGAGATCCGGCGGCTGCACCCGGCCACCAGCGTGGTCATGATCAGCGGCGCCAATGCGAGTTCCGCCGAAACCACCCTGCGCTGCCTGGAACTGGGAGCGCTCGACTTCTTGCGCAAGCCCGAGGGTGCCGACCCGGAGGCCAACCGGAGCGACCTGAAAGAAAAACTGCGGCCCCTGTTGCGCCATGTCCAGACCCGGATCAACCTGCACCAAGGCACGGCCGGCCGGACCGGCCCTTTGCCCCCGGCGCCCCGGGCCCGGCCCGAACCCCAGGCCGCCGCCAGCGCGCCGCCATCCAAGCCTGGGCGGATGGCGCCCACCCCCGCCCGGATCGACGTGGTCGGCATCGGGATCAGCACCGGCGGCCCCAATGCCCTGGCGGAGGTCATCCCGCGGCTGGCAGCGGACTTCCCGGTTCCCATCCTGCTGGTGCAGCACATGCCCCCCCTGTTCACGGCCTCCCTGGCCGAACACCTTGACCAGAAATCGAACGTGGCGGTGCGGGAGGCCCGGGATGGCGAGCCGGTCCTGCCCGGGTGCGTGTTCATCGCCCCCGGCGGCAAGCACATGGTGGTGCGGCGCCTCCCGGAAAGCGAGGGCCGGGTTTCCGCGCCCATCATCGGCCTCAACGAGAACCCCCCTGAGAACAGCTGCCGGCCCTCGGTGGACGTGCTGTTCCGCTCCCTGGCGGCGCAGTACGACGGCAACCTGTTGGCCGTGGTCATGACCGGCATGGGCAACGATGGCTGCGAGGGGGTCCGGGCCATGAAGCGCCGTGGCTGCCTGTGCCTCACCCAAAGCGAAGCCACTTGCACCGTCTATGGCATGCCGCTGTCCGTGGATGAAGCCAACCTTTCCGATGAGCAGGTTCCCCTGGACCGGCTGGCCGATCGGATCACCCGCCTGGTTTGGAAAGCCAGGGGGAACTGATGGCGGAACCCATCACAGCCAATGAATTCAGGCTGCTGCGCGACCTTATCGAACAGTCGTGCGGGATCGCCCTTGGGGAGGAGAAGGCCTACCTGATCGAGACCCGCCTGGTCGGGCTCATGACCGAAAACGGATGCGAAGATTACGGTTCTTTCTACCGGATGGTGGCCAGGGATCCGGACCGCCGGCTCCGGGACAAGATCGTGGACGCCATGACCACCAACGAGACCCTCTGGTTCCGCGACACCCATCCGTTCCTGATCCTCCGGGACCAGTTGCTGCCCCCGCTTGGGGAGGAACTCCGGGCCGGGAACCGGTTCCGGATCCGGATCTGGTCGGCAGCCAGCTCCACCGGCCAGGAAGCCTACTCCATCGCCATGACCATCCACGAATACTGCAAGGCGCACCCTGGCCTGCGGCCCGAGCAGTTCGAGGTCATGGCCTCGGACATCTCGCCTTCGGCCCTGTTCCTGGCCAAGGCCGGACGCTACGACGACGCGGCCCTGGGCCGCGGCTTGGGGGACGAACGCCGGGCCCAGTTCTTCCACAAGGAAGGGCGAGTCTGGGTGGTCAACGACGAGGTCAAGCGGATGGTGACCTTCCGCAAATTCAACCTCCAGGACGCCATGGAGCCTCTGGGCCATTTCGACATCATCTTCCTGCGTTATGTATGCATCTATTTTTCGGATCCGTTCAAGCGGCAGATCTACCAGGGGATCGCGAAACTGCTGGCCCCTGACGGCCATCTGATCATCAGCGCGGTGGAGTCGCTGCGGGGCATCACCGAGGCATTCCTCCAGCTGAGCCACGCCGGCGGGAGCTACTACCGTTGCCAGCCTTCATGACGAGAGGTGCGCCTATGCAAAAGGTGCTTTCCATCGACGATTCCGGGGTGATGCGCAGGATCATCGGCCGCACCGTGGACGTGCTCGGCTACGGCTTCCTCGAGGCCGGCAACGGGCTGGAAGGGCTCGAAGTCCTGTCCAGGCACCACCGGGACATCGCCCTCATCATCCTGGACGTGAACATGCCGGAGATGGACGGGTTCCAATTCCTGGACCGGATCAAGGCGAATCCGGATTTCAAGTCCATTCCAGTCATGATGCTCACCACCGAATCGGAACGGGGCAAGATCGTCCAGGCCATCAAGGCCGGGGCGGTGAACTACATCTGCAAGCCGTTCACGCCCGAAGACCTCACCGTCAAGATCGCCGAGAGCCTGGGCGCCGGCTTCTGAGGCCGCAGGGCGGGTCTGGGCGGAGTCCGGTCCCGGCCGGGGCGCCACCTTCTTCCTCGCATTCGGATGGAACATGTCCAAGCCTTTCGACACCATCGCATTCGGGCCAAGGACCGGCCGGGTTCCCAGAGCCTGGTCCGCCTCCAGGTCACTCCCGGTGCGGGTCGGAGTCTGGACCGCGGTGGTCGGCCTGTTCCTGCTGGTGGGGGGCTACTTCGCCCTGCGGGAGGCCCGTGGCCTGGCGCTCAGTCAGGCCCGCGCCGCATGCCAGATCGACCGGGCCTACCGCCTCTGGGCCACCGGGGATGGCAACCCGGGTGCGGCCGGGTCGGAAGCGATGGGGCAGGCGGCGGGGTCCGGTGGACCCCGGGGCGGCGCCCGGGCGGGACCGGATACCGTGCCGTCCGATCCTATCATCATGAACCGGATGGGCATGTCCTTGGGGCATCGCCTGCACGCCACCGCTCTGGATCCCTTGCGGCCCGAGGATGCGCCGGATGATTGGGAGCGGCAGGCCCTGCTCGCCCTCCGGGGCGGCGTGAAAGAAGTCTTTGGCCGGACGAGCCTGAAGGGGCGGGCGGTGTTCCGCTACCTGGCGCCGCTCACCATGCAGGGCGAGTGCCTCCAGTGCCACGCTGGCCGAGGGGCAAGGGTCGGAGAGGTGCTGGGCGGCATCAGCCTCACGGCACCCATGGAACCGCTCGGGACCCTCCTCACCCGGCCGCACCAGCTGGCCTATGCGACGGCCTGCTGTGTCCTCTGGCTGCTCGGGTTGGGCGGGCTCCTGGTCTCCGCCCGTCGGGAGGACGCCATGGCGTTGGCCGGCCGGACCGCCCTGGCGGCCTTGCGGGAGAGCGAGGACACGTTCTCCAAGGCCTTTCTCCAGAGCCCGACCATCGTCGCCATCGCCACCCAGGCGGAAGGCCTCTTCCTGGACGTGAGCCAGGGCTTCTGCCGGACGTTCGGCTGGGAACGGGAGGAGATCCTCGGCCGTTCCGTCCCGGAATTCGGACTGTGGACCCAGGAGAGCCAGCGCGAACAAGTGGTGGCCGAGATCCAGGCGGAGGGTCGGCTGAGCCAGCGTGAGATGGCGTTCCGATCACGGTCCGGGGCAACCGTGACCCTGCTCTGGTCGGCCGGACCGATCCAGGTCAAGGGCCAGCCCTGCCTGCTGGTTTCGGCGGTGGACGTCAGCGGGCAGCGGGCCGCCCAGGAGGAACTGGCCCGGAGCCGGGAACTCCTGCGCCAGGTCCTCGACACCCTTCCGCTGCCAGTCTTCGGCAAGGACCGGGAAGGCCGCTTCTTCCTGTGCAACCGCGCGTTCCTGGACTTCCTGGGCCGCAGTCCGGAAGAGGTGCTGGGCAGCACCGCGTTCGCCGTCGCCCCGGCGCACCTGGCCGAGATCTACCGGCAGGCGGACCTGGAGCTCATGGCGGCCGGGACCACCCAGCAGTATGAGTCCACGGTGGAGGCGGCCTCGGGTCTCCGGCAGGTCCTGTTCACCCAAAATCCCATGCGCGGTCCGGCCGGCGAGGTGGCCGGGCTCGTGGGGGTCATCCTGGACATCACCAGCCGCAAGGCGGAGGAGGAACTGTTGCGTTCCAGCCAGGCCAAGCTGGACCTCGCCCTGCGCTCCGCGGGGATGGGCGTCTGGACCTGGGATGTCCAGGACGACCTCCGCCACTTCGACGACCAGGTCTGTGCGCTGCTGGGGATCGACCGGGACCGGTTCGGGGGAACGCAAGCGGAATTCCTCCGGGTGGTCCTGCCTGAAGACCATGAGGCCATGCGCAACGCCTGGGCCAAGACCTTCCACGGGGACGCACCGTACCAGTTGGAATACCACGTCCGCCGGCCGGACGGCACGATCCACACCCTGAACGCGCTGGGCCGCCTGACCCGCGATGCGGAGGGCAGGCCGTTCCGGATCACCGGCATCCTGTGGGACATCACCGAGCGCAGGCGGGCCGAGCAGGTCCTGGTCGACACCACCCAGCGCCTGCGGCTGGCCACCGCCTCCGCCAGCATGGGCGTGTGGGACTGGGACATCCGCTCTGGAGGCATGGCCTGGGACGACCGGATGCTGGAACTCTACGGCGTCTCCAGGAACGAGTTCAAGGGCACCGTGGAGGACTGGAAGGCCGGACTGCATCCTGAAGACCTGGAGCGCGCCGTGGCGGAGTGCGCCGCAGCGCTCAGCGGTGCGGCCCCCTTCGATACCGAGTTCCGGTTGCGGCATCGGGACGGGACGGTCCTGTGGGTCAAGGCCAACGCCCTGGTCCTGCGCGACGAGGAGGACCGCCCGGTGCGCATGACCGGCCTGAACCGGGACGTCACCGACCGCAGGCGGATCGAGGACGCCCTGCGGCAGTCCCAGGAGAGCTTCGCGAGCCTGTTCGAGAACGCCGTGCTGGGCATCTACCGGACCACGGCCGACGGGCAGATCCTGATGGCCAACCAGGCCATGTGCACCATTTTCGGCTATGCCTCCCTGGACGACATGGAACGCTGCGATTTCGGCAACAATCCGACCTATTCCCGGACGCGGTTCCGGGAGGAACTGGTGAAGCAGACCCGGGTCACCGGGTTCGATTCCCTCTGGACCAGGCCCGACGGCGAGGTCGTGGTGGTGCGGGAGAACGCCCGGGCCGTCCATGACGCCTCCGGCGCCCTGATCTACTACGAGGGGATCGTCGAGGACATCAGCGAACGCAAGCGGGCCGAACGCAAGCTGCACGAGAGCGAGCAGCGCTTCCGCAGCCTGTTCAACAACGCCGAGGTGGGGATGTTCAGGACGCGGGTGGACGGCAGCGCGGTCCTGGACTGCAACGACAAGTTCCTGCATATCCTCGGCCGGACCCGCGCGGAGGCGATCGGGGCGCCGTCGGCCTTCCTCTGGGCCGACCCCCGGCGGCGGGAGGACATGGTCCGGCAGCTGGACGCCCAGGGGCGGGTGTCGGATCTCGAGGTCGAGATCCTGGACGCCGCCGGGCAGGTGCGGCACTGCCTCACGTCGCTGAGGATCTACAAGCTGGAAGGCGTGGTGGAAGGGTCCATCCTGGACATCACCGAACGCCGGCAGGCCGAGGAGCAGCGCCGCAGCCTCGAGGCCCAGCTCCAACAAGCCCAGAAGATGGAGAGCCTCGGCATCCTGGTGGCAGGGGTCGCCCACAACCTCAACAACGTCCTGGCCATCATCATGGGCGACGCGTCGCTGCGCGAACAGGCGGCGGCCGGCCCCGCGGACCGGGAAGCCTTCCAGAACATAGGCAGGGCGTGCCGGCGCGGCCGGGAAGTGGTGCAGTCGCTCATCCATTTCGCCCAGCCCACCCCCGCGGCGAAGGCCCCCGTCGCCCTGCACGAGCTGATCCAGGAAGTCCGCGAGCTCCTGGGCAGCACTGCCGGGAGCCGGGTGCGGATCGTCGCCGCCCTCGCCGCGGAACCGCTCTGGATCGACGGCGACGCCGGCAGCCTCAACCATGCCCTGGTGAACCTTTGCGTCAATGCGCTGGATGCCATGCCGGACGGCGGCACCCTCACCCTGCGCACCGCCGTCCAGACCGGGAACCGGGTGGAACTCGCCGTGGAGGACGACGGCATGGGCATGGCGCCGGAAATCCTCGCCCACGTGCTGGAGCCCTTCTACACCACCAAGGAGGTGGGCAAGGGCACCGGCCTGGGCTTGAGCATGACCTACGGGGTGGTCAAGGCGCACGGGGGCACGCTCGACCTCTCCAGCCTGCCGGGGCGCGGCACCACCGTCCGGCTCCGGTTCCCCCGGATCCCCGCGCCGGAGACCGGCGGCGGCCCCGAGCCGGATCCCGTGCCGGCGCTCGGGTCCATGTGCGTGTTCCTGGTGGGTGATGACCAGGACGTCCGGTTCCTGATGGCCCGCATGCTCCGGAAGGCCGGGGCGCGCCGGGTGGCGACCTTCGCCAACGGCGAGGAGGCCCTGGCGGCGCTTCGGGAGGAGGGTCCCCCCGACCTGGTCATCCTGGACCAGAACATGCCCGGCCTGGATGGGAAACACACCCTGAAGCTGATCCGGGAACTGCATCCGGAGTTGCCGATCCTCATCTCCTCCGGGCAGCCGGACATCGGGGAATGGACCGAGTTCCACCAGCCCAGGGTGAGCGTCATCTCCAAGCCCTTCACCCTGAAAGAGATGCAGAGCAAGCTCGGGCAGCTGCCCCAGGAGCCTTCCCCTACGTAGTCAGGCTCCTGCCTCCTAGCCGGCCGTTCGCTTGCCCATCCTGGAATCCAGGTACCAGATTCCGCCGCCCTGGTCCCCCACCGCGTGCAGGTGGTCCACCACCTGGCCCACGTTGGCTTCCTCCTCCACCTGTTCGCTCACGTACCACTGCAGGGTGATCTCGCTGGCCCAGTCCTGCTCGGCCCGGGCCAGGGCGAACAGGGCGTTGATCTTCTGGGTGATGCCTTGCTCATGCTCCAGGGTCTTCTCGAACACCTGGATGACCCCGCCGAATTCCCGGGGCGGCGCGGCGATGGGCTGCAGTTCCAGCCGGCCCTTGCGGTCCAGGATGAAGTCGATGAGCTTCATGGCGTGCTTGGTCTCCTCTCCGGCCTGGACCCGCAGCCAGTGGGCGAAACCCTTGAAGCTGAGGGACTCGCAGTGGGCGCTCATGGCCAGGTACATCTGGGCGGAATACTGCTCCAGGTTGATCTGGTGGTTGATGGCGTCCTGCATCTTGGGGCTGATCATGCTGACCTCCGGATAGGGGTGGAAGGTGCCCCCATTCTGCTACGGAGATGCAGGAAATGACACGGAATATTTCGGTTCCGAAACCAGGGTCAGGCCAGGTTTATCCAAGGTTGCCGGGTCGCCGGGCCCGCTTCTCGCCGCAGTGGCAGTCGCCGCAGCAGCCGCCGCGCCCGTTCCGGGCCATGGACTGGTACAGTTTCCGGACCATGGCCAGGGCGGCCGCAGCCACCAGGCCCAGCGCCACCCATCCTTGCCAATTCATAAATTCTCCATTAAACAAATCCCCACCAGCGGCCCAGGACCACCGTGCCCCAGGCCAGGAACCACGCCAGGCATAAGCCGTAGCCCACCGTGAAGAGAGTCAGGGCCAGGCTGCGGGTCTCCTTCAGCAGCATGCCCACCAGCCCCAGGCAAGGGGTGTAGAGCAGGATGAAGACCATGAAGGCGAACGCGGTGAGGGGGGTGAATCCGGAGCGTTGCCGCATGGTCATCTGCAGGGGGCTCAGGCCGGGGTTCTCGGGGTCCTTGTCGGCCTTGGCCTGGTTCAGGACCCCCATGGTGCCCACCACGATCTCCTTGGCCACGAACCCGGCGGTGAGGGCTACCCCGTCCTTCCAGGCTTCCGGGCGCTTGTGGTCCGGGTCGACGATGGGGGCCAGCACCGGCTGCAGCAGGTGGCCGAAGCGCGCCGCCAGGCTGGAATTCATGATCCGGCTCTCGCTGGCCAGTGCCAGTGCCTCCAGGCGGCCCTTCTCCTCCGCCGGGGGCAGCTTCTGGGCCAGGACGGCCGCTTCCTGCACCTGGCGCTCGGCGGTCCAGGCCTGGTTGGCGATGCCCGGGTAGTGGGACAGGAACCACACCAGGGTGGCCCCGGCCAGGATCACCGTGCCGGCGCGGCTCAGGAACAGCCGCCCCTTCTCCCACATGTGGATGAAGGTGGCCTTGAGCACCGGCATGCGGTACGGCGGCAGCTCCATGACGAAGGGCGTGCTCTCGCCCCGGAACAGGGTCAGGCGCAGGACCTTGCCCATGACCATGGCCAGGGTGAAGCCCAGGACGTGCAGGGCGATGATCACCAGGGCCGCCGCCAGCGGCTTGAAGAAGGTGCCGGCGATGAGGATGTACACCTGCAGCCGCGCCGAGCAGGACACCAGGGGGGTCACCAGGATGGTGATGAAACGGTCCGTGCGGGACTCGATGGTGCGCGTGGCCTGCACCGCCGGGACATTGCAGCCGGTGCCCATGATCAGCGGGATGAAGCTCTTGCCGTGCAGGCCCATGAGGTGCATCAGGCGGTCCATGATGAAGGCCGCCCGGGCCATGTAGCCGGTGTCCTCCAGGAACGAGATGCAGCCCATGAGGATCATGATGATCGGCACGAACACCACCACCGCGCCCACCCCCGGGATGATGCCGTCCACCAGCAGGCTGGTGAGCTCCCCGGCCGGCAGGTGCGCCGCCGCCAGGTCGTGCAGCCAGGTGAAGCCGCTGGTGATCCAGTCCTGGGGGTATTGGCCCAGCAGGAAGGTGAGGCTGTACATGGCCGCCATGATGGCCACGAAGATGGGGATGCCCAGCCACCTGTGGGTGAGCAGCCGGTCCAGGCGGGTGCTGAAGCCCTCGTGGGCCTCCCGGTCCTGGTGCAGCACCTCCTTCACCAGGCCGTGGGTGAAGCCGTAGCGGCGCTCGGCGATGAGGGTGGCGGGGTCGGCGCCCAGGTGCTGCTCCAGGAACTGGGCGCTGGCCTTGCGCTGGGTCTCGATGGCCTGGCGGGCGTGGCTGGCCTTGGCCAGCGCGTCCGCGTCCGCGGCGCGCTCCAGCAGCCCCAGGGCCACCCAGCGGGGCACGTGGCGCCGGGCCAGGTCCTCGTCCCTGGCGATCTCCCGCTCCAGCTTGGCCAGCTCCCCTTCGATGTCCGGACCGAAGCCGGCGTGCACCGGCCAGACCCGGGGATCGTCCCCCTGGGCCACCCTCAGGATGGCTTCCTTCAGGGCGTCGATGCCTTCGCCCCGGTTGCCCACCGTGGGCACCACCGGGCCCCCCAGGAGGGTCTGCAGGCCCTTCAGGTCCAGCCCCACGCCCTGGCGCTCCAGGTCGTCCATCATGTTCAGGGCGAACACCAGGGGTTTCTTCAGCTCCAGCACCTGGGTGGTCAGGTAGAGGTTGCGCTCCAGGTTGGAGGCGTCCAGCACGTTGACGATCACGTCCACTTCCGGCTCGCCCAGGTACGACGCGGCGATGCGCTCGTCCTCGCTCTGGGCGGAGAGGGAGTAGGTGCCCGGCAGGTCCACCACCTGCACCTGGACGCCGTCCACCTCGAAATGGCCGTGGCGCCGTTCCACCGTCACTCCGGGCCAGTTGCCCACGTGGTGGCGCGAACCGGTGAGGGCGTTGAAGATGGAGGTCTTGCCGCAGTTGGGATTGCCGGCGATGGCCACGGTGGGGATGCGCGTCCCGGGGGCGGCGACGGCGCTGGGCGCGGGCTCTTCGGCCAATGCGGCTGGGGGCTCGGGGGAGGGGATCATAGGGTCAGCCTGGAAAAAATTGAAAACAGGGACAAACTTTTCCTCCTCCATGCTAGTTGAGATGTCGTCTCATTTTCAACCTAAATGCGAACCACCAAGGAAGATCGTGATTTGCATCACCGGTCCGGCTCCCGGCCGGACCGGCCACCGCGAAGGGGTGATTTTTTTGAGACTTTCATGTGTGCTGAAAATTCCTGCCCGGGTATGGGAAAACCTGGGCCCGGCGGCTGGATTCCCCCGGGCAGGCTGGGTAAGATCCAGCCATGGCATCCAAGACCCGCTTTGAAACCCCTCTCTCGGCCGCCGAGGCCCGGGCGCTCAAATTCCTGGCCCAGCGCCTCCGGGACGATGAAGCCCGTTATCAAGCTTTCCTGGCCACCTTGGACCCCCGCCAGCGGGAGGCCCTGGCCTTCCGCCCGGTGCAGGAGTGATCCGATGATCCACGTGGCCCCCGGTGCCGTGGCCGGGCGGCTGCGCGCTCCCGCCTCCAAGAGCCACCTGCAGCGGCTGGTGCTGGCCGCGGCCCTGGGGCCAGGGGAATCGGTCCTGCGCAACCCGGGGCATTCCGCCGACGGGCAGGCGTGCCTGCAGGTGGTGCGGGCCCTGGGCGCCCAGGTGCGGGAGGAGCCGGACCGGCTGCGCATCCGCGGGGGCGGCGCGCCCCGCTCCCGGGTCCTGCCCTGCGGGGAATCGGGGTTCTGCCTGCGGGCGGCGGCGGCGGTGGCGGCCCTGGGCGAAGGGGAGTTCACCCTGGTGGGAGAGGGCTCCCTGGCCACCCGGCCGGTGGACATGATCCTGGAGCCCCTGCGCCAGCTGGGCGTGCGCTGCGACACCCGGGGCGGCCTGCCGCCGGTGACCGTGCAGGGCCCCCTGCAGGGCGGGCGGGCCCAGGTGGACGGCAGCGCCAGCAGCCAGTTCCTGAGCGGGCTGCTGCTGGCCCTGCCCCGGGCCGCCGGGGACACGGAGCTGGAGGTGCGCGGCCTGCGCAGCGGGCCGTACGTGCGCATGACCCTGGACGTGGTGGCGGCCTTCGGCGCCCAGGTGGAGGCGGACCCCGATCGGACCTGGTTCCGGGTGCGGGGCGGGCAGGCCTATGCGCCCGTGGACCTGGCGGTGGAAGGGGACTGGTCCGGGGCGGCGTTCCTTCTGGTGGCCGGGGCGGCGGCCGGGGAGGTGGTGGTGGAGGGGCTGGACCCGGGCTCCGCCCAGGCGGACCGGGCGGTGCTCCAGGCCCTGGCCGACGCCGGCGCCTGGGTGGCCTGGGACGGCGCCGCCCTGCGGGTCAGGCGGGGCAACCTGAGGGCCTTCGAGTTCGACGCCACCGACTGCCCGGACCTGTTCCCGCCCCTGGCCGTCCTGGCCTGCCACGCCCGGGGCACCAGCCGCATCGCCGGGGTGGCCCGCCTGGGCCGCAAGGAGAGCGACCGGGGCGCCGCCCTGGTGTCGGAGCTCTCGGCTCTGGGCGTGGACATCCAGGTACGGGACGGGGTCATGGAGGTCACCGGCGGGCCCGTCCGGGGCGGCACGGTGGACCCGCACAACGACCACCGCATGGCCATGGCCTGCGCGGTGGCGGCCCTGCGCTCGGAGCACGGCGTGACCATGGCCGGCGAAGGCTGCGTGGCCAAGTCCTATCCCGACTTCTTCCAGGCCCTGGAATCCCTGCGAGCACGCCTATGAACGCCTTCGGCCGCCTGTTCCGTATCTCCATCCTGGGTGAATCCCACGGGCCCTGCGTGGGGGTCCTCCTGGACGGCTGCCCAGCCGGGCTGCCTCTGGACGAGGCGGATTTCCACGCGGACCTGGAACGTCGGCGGGGCGGAAGCGCCCCGGGCACCACCGCGCGCCGGGAGGACGACCGGCCGATCCTGCACAGCGGCCTCCTGGAAGGCCGCACCACCGGCGCCCCCCTGCTGATCCTGTTCGAGAACAAGCAGGTGGACTCCAGCGCCTACGAGGCGGTGAAGGCCACGCCCCGCCCCGGGCACGCGGACTGGGTGGCCCAGAAGAAATTCGGCGGGTTCGCGGACCTGCGCGGCAGCGGGCACTTCTCCGGCCGGCTCACGGCCGCCCTGGTGGCGGCCGGGGTGGTGGCCAAGAAGCTGCTGGCCCCGGCTCGGGTGGAAGCCCGCCTGGTGGAAGCCGGGGGCAGCCCCCATATCCAGCAGGCGGTGGCGGAGGCCATGGCCGCCCAGGACTCGGTGGGCGGACTGGTGGAGTGCCGCGTGCAGGGACTGCCCCCGGGGCTGGGCGAGCCCTTCTTCGATTCGGCCGAATCGCTCATCAGTCACGGCATCTTCGCCATCCCGGCGGTGAAGGGCATCGAGTTCGGGGCCGGGTTCCAGGCCTGCCGCATGCGCGGCAGCGAGATGAACGATCCCCTGGAGGACGCCTCCGGACGCACCGCCAGCAACCACGCCGGGGGCATCAACGGCGGCATCACCAACGGCAACGAACTGGTGTTCCGGGTGGCGGTGAAGCCCACCTCCAGCATCCGCGCCCCCCAGCGCACCGTGGACCTGCGCACCAACACCCCGGCCATGCTGTCCATGGGCGGCCGCCACGACGCCTGCATCGCCCTGCGGGCGCCGGTGGTGGTGGAGGCGGTGGCGGCGGCGGTGCTGGCGGACCTGCTGCTGCTCCAGGGCCTGGCGCCCCGGGTGGCGGCCAGGTGAAGGCGGGTCCATCACCTTCCCGCCAAGCCCCGGCCCATCTCCGCCCGGCGGAAGCTTTCTCCTGATACCGACCAGGCGTCCAACCAAAGCCAGGCCGGGACCGAAACCTTCCACCGGGCCCTGGCATTCACGGGGCACCGGCAGGCGAAGGAAGGCCCGGGCCGCTGGTTCCGCAAGGGGCACTAGAATGGAATGCCGGCCGGAGCGCGCCATGGATCTGCGGGAATTGAAGGCCTTCGTGGAAGTGGTCAGGCAGGGCGGGTTTTCCGCCGCCGCCAAGGTGTTGTTCGCCACCCAGCCCACCGTGAGCAAGGCGGTCAAGCAGCTGGAGGACGAGGTGGGCGTGCAGCTGTTCGACCGGGTGGGGCACAAGGCCAGGCTCACGGTGGCCGGGGACCTGGTGTACCGCCATGCGGTGGCCATGCTGGCCGAGCGGGACCATCTGCAGAGCGATCTGGCGGACCTTAACGGCCTGCGCCGGGGGCGCATCCGCCTGGGGCTGTCGCGCCTGGGCAGTTCCCTGCTGTTCACCCGCCTGGTGGTGCAGTTCCGCAAGCTCTACCCGGGAGTGGAGATCGAGCTGATGGAGCGGGGCGTCCTGTCTCTGCAGCAAGGCTTGCGGGATGGGGGCCTGGACCTGGCCATCTGCCGGCTGCCGGTGCCCGAGGACCTGGACTGGCTCCTGGTCCATGACGAGCCTCTGATGGTTCTGGTGTCCCGGGAGCACCCTCTGGCGGGAGCTTCCCAGGTGGACCTGGGGCAGTTGGCCCAGACTCCGTTCATCCTGTTCGAGCCCGGCTTCGCGCTCAACGCCCAGATCCTCGCCGGCTGCCAGGCCCACGGCTACACACCCCGGGTGGCCGCCTACAGCGGCCAGTCGGAATTCATCCTGGCCCTGGTGGCCGCCAACGTGGGGGCCGCCTTCCTGCCCCGGATCATCTGCCCCGGGGAGCACCCGGCCCTGGTCTGCCTGCCCATCCAGGAACCTGAGTTCCGCTGGCGCCGGGCCCTGGCCTGGAAACGGGACTGCCCTCTGCCGCCCGCCGCCCGCAGGTTCCTGGACCTGGTGCGGGCGACGGTGGCTTCCTGATCAGTTCAAGCCCTGCCACAGAGCCTGCACCTTCAGCCAGGCCATCCCGGACATCAGGGCGGCGACGACTCCGGCGGCGATGATCGTTTGTGCGTTCATGGCTTCCTCCTCGACTACCCAAAATTAAGGTCCGGGGAAGCCTAAGTCCAATGAAAATATGAAATAGTCATTATTCCAATGAGGAATAGATCATTCAGCCAGGTCATCCCTGCCGTTCCTTGGGATTGACGCGGTACCAGAGCGCCTCCCGTTCCCCCGCCAGGCGGTCGAACTCCTGCAGGGCGTCCAGCACCGGCTGGGGGGTGGTGCAGTCCACGCCGGCGTCCTTGAGGGCTTCCACCGGGAACTTGCTGCCGCCGCTGTGCAGCAGGTCCAGGCAGCGCTCCCTGGCCGGTTCCAACCGCGTCCGGGCATGGGTCGGGGATGAACGGCAACCTCTTGGGGGGTAAAAAGAAATAAAATCCGGGAACTGGAACCCAGGCCCAGCCGCCCGTTCACTTTCCGGTCGGGGCCGGCTCCAGGAGCAGGGCCAGGGCCTCCTGGGCCAGGCGCAGCCCGAACAGGGCCGGGAGGTAGGACACGGTGCCGATGGGGGTGCGCCGGCGCCCGGTGCCGACATGCTCCCCGGCGTCGCCCGGGTCGCAGGGGGTCGTGTTCCGGGCGGGCTCCAGGGAATACACGCACCGGACGCCCCCCTGGATGCCGCGCCGGCGCAGGCGGAGGCGCACCATCCGGGCCAGTGGGCAGATGCGGGTCTCGGCCAGGTCCCCCACCAGGACCTGCCCCCCGTCCAGGCGGCCACCGGCGCCCATGCTGGAAAGCAGGGGCAGCCCCCGGCGCACCGCCGCCTCCATCAGGGTGACCTTGGAGTTCAGGGAATCGATGGCGTCCAGCACCAGGTCCAGGGGCGGCTCCAGCAGGGCGTCCACCGTGGCCGGGTCCAGGAAGCTCCGGCGCGGGTCCACCTGGCAGTCCGGATTGATGTCCCGCACCCGGGCCGCCGCCAGCTCCACCTTGGCGGCGCCCAGGGTGGAGTGCAGGGCGTACAGCTGGCGGTTGATGTTGGAGGCGTCCACGGTGCCGTAGTCCACCAGGCGCAGGTGGCCCACCCCCGCCCGGGCCAGGGCCTCGCAGGCGAAGGAGCCCACGCCGCCCAGGCCGAAGATGGCCACCCGGGCCGCCCCGAGGCGGGCCAGGGCCGGGGGCCCCAGGAGCTGCTCGGTGCGCGCGAACCACCTCATGGGGAGATCCCCCCGAACAGGGCCGCGGCGTTGGCGTAGGCCCGCTCGGCCACCCGGGCGTCGCCCCGCACCTGGGCGGCGGCCTGGGCGATGCGGACGATGGCCGCAGGTTCGTTGGGGCCCTCCCACCCGGGCGGGGCCAGGGCGGGAGCGTCCGTTTCGAACAGCAGGCGTTCGCTGGGCACCGCCGCCAGGGCCGCGTGGGCGCGCTTGGCGGCGGGGTTGGCGGCGCTGGCGGCGAAGGACAGGTGCAGCCCCAGCCGCACCAGGGCGGGCACCAGCTCCCGGGACCCCGAGTAGGCGTGCACCACCGCCCCGGCCCGGGGGATGCCGGTGGCCTCCAGGATGGCCACCAGGCCGTCCCAGGCCCGCACGCAGTGGATGGACAAGGGCCGGTCCAGGGCTATGGCCAGGCGCACCTGGGCGGCGAAGGCCTGCTCCTGGAGGGGCCGCTCCGGCTGGTCCGGGCGGAAGTCCAGGCCGCACTCCCCCAGCCCCGCCGGATGGGCTTTCAGCAGCCCCTCCAGGCGCTCCAGCCATCCGGGCGCGGCGGTGTGCACGCACCAGGGATGCAGGCCCACCATGGGGTGCACCCCGGGATGGTCGCGGGCCAAGGTCAACACCTGGCTCCAGTCCTCCTCCCGGGTGGCGCAGCACACCAGGTCCGTGACCCCGGCCGCCCGGGCCCGCTCCAGCACCCGGGGCAGCACCGGCAGCAGGAGCGGGTCCTGGAGGTGGCAGTGGGTGTCGAAGCAGGTGGACACCTGGGGATTGTAACCGCTGGCTAGCCGAAGGCCGCCACCAGTTCCCTCAGTTCGAACTCCACCACCGCCGTGAACGCGTCCGCGGCGCCGTAGTAGACCAGCACCCGGTCCTCCTGGGGCACGATGCCGGTGGGGAACACCACCCCCGGCACGAAGCCCTTCTTCTCGAAAGCCGTCTCGGGCCCGAACAGCCGGGGGCTCCGGCCCAGGATCCGGCCGGGGTCGTCCGGGTCCAGGAGCAGGGCCCCGGCGGAGTAGGCGCCCACGGACCCGCGGCGGCCGCGGCCGCTGCCGTGGTAGATCTCCAGCCAGCCCTGGGGCAGGCGCACGGGAGGGGTGCCCCCGCCGATCCGCCCCATCTCCCATTCCTCCCCGCCGCCCAGGAGCACCCGGTGCCCGCCCCAGTGGCGCAGGTCCGGGGAGGTGGCCAGCCACATCTCCGGGCGGGTGAAGGGTGTGGCCGGGCTGGGGCGGTGCAGGGCCGCGTACATGCCGCCGATGCGCTCGGGGAACAGGACCACGTCCTTGTTTTCCGGCGGGAAGATGATCCCGTGCCGGCGGCATTCCCGGAACGCCTGGGTGGAGGCCAGGGCGGTGGCGGCCCCGTGGCGGGACACGGCCACGTAGGTGAAGTGGAAGGCGCCGTCCACCGGGGTGATGCGGGGATCCTCCACCCCGAACTCCTCGTACCCGGTGGCCGGGCTCATCCAGGGCCCGCCCAGGGACTCCACCCGCCGCCCGTCCCCGCAGCGCACCACCCGCAGGTGCGAGATGAACGTCAGGCGCACCAGCCCGTCGCGCTTGCGCCGCACCACCCGCACGTCCAGGGGCTCCAGGTCGCCGTCGGCCTCCCAGTCCACCGCCAGCCCGCCGGTGGCCGGACCCCAGCGGGGCAGGGGGGTGAACCCCGGCCGCCGCTCCCGGGGCCGTTCCGCCACCCGCACCAGCAATACCACTCCTTCGGGGGTGAGGGCGGCTCCGGGGTTGAACGCGCCCACCACCTCCAGGTCCTCCCGGGACGGGGGCAGGTCGGCGGGGCGCAGCAGGCATTGGTTGTACAGGCGGCGCAGCATGGCCAGGCTCCTGAGCGGCGAGGTCCGCCGGGTCCAGGTCCGGCGGCTCCTCCTCCTTGGGGAGAACACCCGACAGGGTAGTCCTAATGGGGCGTCCGTGTCCCGGTCGGCGGCAGATCGCGTCGGCCGGGTTCCCGGGCCTCGCGCCGCCCCATCGGTGCTCGGCTTCGTCAGGCCGCGCCGGGCGCGGCCTGGCAAAGCACTCGCTGGCGCGTCGGGGCCGACCGGAGATGGTTGGTATCGGCGGCTTCGGGCCGGACTGCGGGAATCGCTTCAGCAAACTTCACAGGTCCTCCCCTGCCGGCTGATCCAAGCAGATTCGCCAAGCCCTGTCAGCCGGTGATGATGCTTTCAAACTGCCGCTTAGATCACCGGCCCCGAAGTCCGATGCGGCTCGACGGCCACCAGGGGTGTGGCGGTGCGAACCCACGGAACCCGCATGGCGGGCCTGCCCCCGGGCCGGAACCCGGACACCCCCGTAGAAGCAGGGGAAGGGGATGGGCGCGCCAAGGGGCAAACTGGGTGTGACGCCCATGCCACCGGACGGGTCGCTGGACGCGCCAGGCCGTGGAGCGTTCCCAGGATGGTTCAAGGGCGTTCATACGCTGGAGGCTTGGCGGCGTCCGCCGTCCCGGCCAGGGCGTCGCAGCGCGCAAGGCAGGGCGATGCACTTCCCGCAGGATCGGAAAGCCCTGTCTCCGTTGAAGTATTTCTCCGTGTAGGCGTTGATCCAGGCGCTGCAGGCCGGCTTGTCGATGGTCCCGTGCTCCAGGGCCTTGGCGGGGCATTTCCGGACGCATACCCCGCAGCTGCCATCGATCTTGTAAGGGCAGACCTCTTCCGTGCAGATCGGATCCGGATCGATGGGCGCGGAGATGCAAAGGCTCCCGAGCCGCCCTGCGCACCCCCGGCTGGTGATGATCAACTGGTTCAGTCCGAAATTGCCCAGGCCGCAAAGGTAGGCGACATGCCTCTGGGACCACCGGTGGATGAACCGCACCGGGTCGTAGCGCTCCAGGGCAGGGTTGGCGGAACCGGCAATGCCGTGGACAGCGATCCGTTCCTTGACACCCTGGATGACGGCGTCGATGACCTCATCCGTCTCCTGCTTGGCGGTGGCCCACGCGGGTGCGGTAACGGGGCCGTCCTGGTTCTGGCGGACGAGTTCCTTGGTGAAGGGCAGAAAGAATGAGACGACCGTTTCCGCCTCGGGCAGCAGGTCGGTGGGTAGCAGATGGTCCGGAGCGATCAGGGTTTTGAGATGGTCGAACAGGGGATTCCGGGCGTCCGCGAAACCGACCAGGGGAGAGCGGTATTCCGTGTGCCGGACCTGGCTGCGCACGATCTCAGCGACCGCGTCGGCGATGAGCGTTTTCATGCCGTCCATGCGCACCCCGCTTGGATTGGTGAACGATGCTCTCCACGTTAGCACCGTCGCAGCCATCCTGCCTTGGGCTGCCAGATGCCGTTACGGCCGCTGGCCATTCCCCACCGCGGACAGGTCATCGGGCCTGGTCGGCACCAGGGTGGCGAACAGGATCGAGCCGCCGATGCAGAAGGCCCCCAGGGTCTGCACGCGGGACAGGGTCTCGCCGAAGACCAGCAGCGAGATGGCCACGGAAACCATCGGATCCAGGTAGCTCAACAGGGCGATCCTCTGGGCCTTCAAGCCTTTGATGCCGAGGAAGAACATGAGGAAACCGGCGCCCGGGAAGAGGCCACCGGACCATGAGGCTTCCAGGTCCGGGCCGATGGACGCATCCTTGAATGGAAGCGCCTCTTCCGGGCTGCCGTGCCGTTCCACCCCATGGACCTCGAACCCTTCCGCGACCAACACAAGCTGCGCCTGTCCTGGATGCCCTGGCTGTACTTCGTGCTCAAGGACCGGCACCGGGACTGGGCCCGGGCCTGGCAGCGGGAGGTGCAGGAGCGCCTGATGGCCCTGGAGACCATCACCATCGCCGAGGGCTGCTTCGTGGCCCCCGAGGCTCGGCTGTTCGGGGAGCCGGGCCGGGGCATCCAGCTGGGGCCCGGGTGCGCGGTGGCGGCGGACGTGTTCATGCACGGGCCCGTCACCCTGGGCCGGAACGTGTCGGTGAACGCCCGGGCCAGCCTGGACGGCGGCGCCCAGGGCATCGTCGTCGGCGACGGCACCCGCATCGGCTCGGGGGCCTGCCTGTACGCCTTCGACCACGGGCTGGACCCGGGCCGCCCGGTGCGGGAGCAGCCGGTCACTTCCGCCGGCATCCGCATCGGCGCCGACGTGTGGATCGGCGCCAACGCCGGCATCACCGACGGGGTCGCGGTGGGGGATCACGCGGTGGTGGGCATGGGCGCCGTGGTGACCGGCGACGTGCCCGAATGGAGCATCGTCGGCGGCGTCCCGGCCCGGATCCTGGGGGACCGGCGCCAGTGGCGGGCGTGAGGCGGCCATGGTCAGGCAGGCGGGGCTGCTCCTCCTGGTCTCCGGCGCCGTCCTGGCGCTGGCGGGGCTGGTGCTGCTGCTGGCGGGGAGGTTGCCGGCCTGGCTCGGCCACCTGCCCGGGGACATCCACCTGCGGGGCAGGGGCTGGGGCTGCTCCTTCCCCATCGTCACGTGCATCCTGGGCAGCGTGGTGCTGACGCTCCTGCTCAACCTCATCATGCGGCTGCTGCGCAAGTGAACCGTGGTAGGCTTCCAGCCGGACCGGCCCATGGACAGCCTCGCCCCAGACTCCAGGATCCGCTGCGGCTGGTGCGGCACCGAGCCCTTGTACGTCGCCTACCACGACCAGGAGTGGGGCGTGCCGGCCCACGACGACCGGCGCCTGTTCGAGATGCTGGTCCTGGAGGGCGCCCAGGCCGGCCTCAGCTGGAGCACCATCCTGCGCAAGCGGGAGGCCTACCGCCGGGCCTTCGCCGGCTTCGACCCGCAGGCGGTGGCGAGCTTCGGCCCGGAGCGCCTGGACGCCCTGCTCCAGGATCCGGGCATCGTGCGCAACCGCCTGAAGCTGGCCGCCGCGGTGGCCAACGCCAGGGCCTTCCTGGCGGTGCAGGAGCGCTTCGGCAGCTTCGACGCCTACCTGTGGCGGTTCGTGGACGGCGCGCCCAGGGTGAACGCCTGGACCACCCGGGCCGAGGTGCCCAGCGTCAGCCCGGAGGCCCGGGCCCTGTCCCGGGACCTCCTGGCCCGCGGCTTCAAGTTCGTGGGGCCCACCATCATGTACGCCTTCATGCAGGCCGTCGGCCTGGTGGACGACCACGTGGCGGACTGCTGGAAGCGGACGGAAGCTTCGTGATCGTTCGGCCGCTGATCACTCCAAGAAAAGGTGGAAATTATTATGATTGATTGTTAAATTCATGCGCCGCCCGGCTGCCAGCTTTCCGGGTAGGCCTCCTGGAGGTGTTCCGTGCCCAAGCTCCCGTGCCTGATCCTCCTGGTCCTCGTCCTGGCGCTGCCGGCGCCGGCCCAGAAGCACTACGACCCGGGCGCCTCGGACACCGAAATCAAGGTGGGCAACCTCATGCCCTACTCCGGCCAGTTTGCCGACTCCGGCGTCCTCGGCAAGGCCGAGGCCGCCTATTTCCGCATGGTCAACGACCACGGCGGCATCCGCGGGCGCAAGGTCAACTTCATCTCCCTGGACAGCGGCGCCGGGCCCCAGGCGGCCCTGGAACTGGTCAAGCAGCTGGTGGAGCAGGACCAGGTGCTGCTGGTGGCGGGCCCCTGGGGCAACGCGGTCAACAAGGCGGTCCGCCCCTACCTCAATGACCACCACGTGCCGCAGCTGTTCGTGGCCTCCTCCGAGGCCACCTTCGACGATCCGGAGCACTTCCCGTGGACCATGGGCTTCGCGCCCTCCAAGCGCACGGAGGCCTTGGCCTACGGCAAATACCTGGTGGAGAACCGTCCCGACGCCCGGGTCGCGGTCCTCACCACCGATGATGAGGAGGGGACGGAGTTCCGGAACGGGCTGGTGGAGGGCCTGGGCGCCCGGGCCGCGGCCATGATCGTCCAGGAAGGCCGGTTCCGCTCCAACGAACCGGACGCCATCGATGGCCTGGTGGCCCAGTTCCAGAAGGCCGGCGCGGACGTGTTCATGAACCTGACCTATGGCCGCACCGCCATCCGCGGCATCGTCAAAGCCTACGACCTGGGCTGGAAACCCTTGCAGTTCATTCCCAACGGCTCCAACTCTGTGGTCACGTCCCCGGACCTGGGGGATCCCAGGAAGGCCTACGGTCTGGTCAGCAACGCCCGCTCCAAAGGCTGGATGGCGCAGGCGGCGTACCATGGCCGGGGGGTGAAGCGGGACCCGGCGGTGGACGGGTTCCTGGAATTCATGCACATGTACCTCCGGGATGCCGACCTGCACGAGGTCCAGTACGTCTTCGCCTATGAAGTGGCCCAGACGGTGGAGGCGGTGCTGAAAGCCTGCGGCGACGACCTGACCCGGGCCAATGTCATGGCCCAGGCCACCCACCTGGACCTGGAACTGGGCATGCTGGCCCCGACCATCCGGGTGCGCACCAGCCCCACCGACTACCGCCCCATCAAGGACCTGTACTTCGTGCGCTACGACGGCAAGGGGTGGGTGGCCCTGGGCACCGGCCTGGCCCCGTGACCGGTTCCCAGGCGCCGGCCCCCGCCCGTCTTCCTGGAGGCATCCCATGCCCAGGCTCCCGTGGCTGATCCTGCTCGCCCTGGTCCTGGCGCTGCCGGCGCCGGCCCAGAAGCGCTACGACCCGGGCGCCTCGGACACGGAGATCAAGGTGGGCAACTTCGTGCCCTACACCGGCCCGTTCGCCGAGTACGGGGCCATCGGCCGGGCCGTGGCCGCCTATTTCCGCATGGTCAACGACCACGGCGGGATCCGCGGACGCAAGGTCACCTTCATCTCCTTGGACAGCGGCCCCGGACCCGAGGCGGCCCTGGTGCTGGCCCGGCGCCTGGTGGAGCAGGACCAGGTGCTGCTGCTGGCGGGCACCTGGGGCAGCCCCGCCAACAAGGCCGTCCGTCCGTACCTCAACGAGCACCGGGTGCCCCAGCTGTTCGTGGCCGCCACCGACGCCGCCTTCGAGGATCCGGAGCATTACCCCTGGACCATGGGCTTTGCCCCGTCCAAGCGCACCGAAGCTGCCCTCTACGGCCGGTACCTGCTGGAGCACAAGCCGGACGCCCGGATCGCGTTGCTCACTTCGGACGACGAGGACGGCGCCGAGTACCGGGCCGGGCTGGCGGAGAGCCTGGGCGCCAAGGCCGCGGCCATGATCGTCCAGGACGGCCGGTTCCGCTACTCGGATCCCGGCGCCATCGACGCCCTGGTGGCCCGGTTCCAGAAGGCCGGGGCGGACGTGTTCATGAACCTGGCCATCGGCCGCTTCGCCACCCGGGGCATCCGCGCCGCCTACGACCTGGGCTGGCGGCCCCTGCAGTTCATCCCCAACGCCTCCCTGTCGGTGACGGCGTTCCTGGAGCCGGCGGGGCTGCCCAAGGCCCATGGCCTGATCTGCAACGCCCGCTCCAAGGGCTGGACCGGGCCGGCGGCGGGCCGGGACCCTGCGGTGGAGGCGTTCCTGGAGTGGATGCGCACCTACAATCCGGAAGCCAGCCTGCGGGACGCCCAGAACGTGTTCGGCTACGAGGTGGCCCAGACCCTGGAGGCGGTGCTGAAGGCCTGCGGGGACGACCTGACCCGGGCCAACGTCCTGGTCCAGGCCACCCACCTGGACCTGGAGCTGGGCATGCTGGCCCCGGGCATCCGGGTGCACACCGGCCCAACCGACTACCGGCCCATCAAGGACCTGTACTTCGTGCGCTTCGACGGCAGGGAGTGGGTGCACCTGGGCGCGGATCCGGCCCCGTGAGCGGCGTTCAGGGCCGCGCAAGCACCCGCTCGAACTCGTGCCGGGCCCGCCCGGCGCAGTCCTCGATGGACATGCCGGACAGGTAGTTGCCCGCCACCATCAGGTCGCCGCCCGCCAGGGCCCGGTCCAGGGCCTCCAGCCAGTGGCCGTGGCCCAGGGGGATGGAGGGCATGGTGTGGTAGCGCCGGACCCGGACCTCCACCCGGGCCGGGTCGGCCCCCAGCACCCGGCAGGCGTACGCTTCCATCTCCTCCGGATCCTCCACCCGGCCGCCGTCGAAATGGAAGCTCCAGGCCCGCTTCCCCGCCACCGGGAAGGCGTCCGCGGACACCGCCGAGAAGCACGGGCCTTCGGGCAGGATCAGCCCGGCCAGCCTGGGCACGTGGGGCAGGGGGTCCCCGAACACCAGGCCCAGGGACTTCACCTTGCGGGTGGGGATGCGGCCCAGCAGGGCCGCCACCTCCGGGAAGGCCGGCGCCAGCAGGCTGGCGGCGGCGTCGGGCGGGGTCGCCACCGCCAGCTTGCGGGCGGCGACCGTCTCGCCCCGCCCGGTGCCCAGCTGGTAGCCCTCCCCGGTGCGCCGCAGGTCCACGGCTTCCCGCTCCAGGGCCAGGTGGATGCCGGGCCGCTCCCCCAGGGCCTGCACCGCCGGCCCCAGCCCGCCGCGCACCGCGAAGCTGCGCAGCACGTCCTTGCGCCGGCGGGGGCGCTGCTTGAACAGGGCGTCCGCCGGGAACCCGGCGGTGTCCTGGGAAGCCACGGCGTTGAAGGCCGGGTGCAGCACCCGGTCCCAGTTGCGCCGGCCCAGGATGCGCGAATAGTAGGCTGCCGCCGATTGGCCGGCCTTGCGGGTGCTGAAGATCCGGGGCAGGCACACGGCCGCTTCCAGGAAGTTCAGGCAGGACGGAATGGAGCGCATGGCCCCCCCCTCCACCATGCGGAACCCCAGGCCTTTGCGGGAGGTGGCCCGGGACTCGAAGTCCGTGCCGGCCATCACCTCCAGGAACCGCACGTACGAGTTGTAGCACGTGTGGGCCCCCAGCTCGAGCCAGCCCTGGGGTTCCGGACCGCCCACCGGCACCGAGCACAGGCAGCCGCCCGCTTCCGGATGCATCTCCAGCACCAGCACCCGCAGACCTCGCCCGGCGGCCAGGCGGGCCAGGCACAACCCGCTCACCCCCGCGCCGATGACGCACAGGTCGAAGGTCGTGGCGGGCAGGGGGGCCGATGCGCTCATGGCAATAAGCTATCAGAGAAAGATCTTGAGGTTGCCACGGCTTGACCGGGCTGCTATGCTGGCGGTTCCAACGGAGTCCCCGTGTCGCGCATGATCAACGCCTCCCCCTGGTCCTGGTGCTTCTGGCCCCAGCGGTCGGGACCATGCGCGCGGAGCACCCTCACTTAGGCGACCTCCAAAGGCAAGTTTCCCGGCCCACCTTCCCTGGTGGGCCTTTTTGTATCTACCCGTTCCCATCCCTTGGCCGAGGCCGGCATGACACCTTCCCCAGCACCCACCCCCCTCCAAGCCCCGGCGGCGGCGCCGCCCCTGGTGCTCGCCTTCCCGGCGGACCTGACCACCCCGGTGCGGGCCTTCCTGGCCCTCACCCGGCCCGGCCAGGACGCCTACCTGCTGGAATCGGTCACCGGGGGCGAAACCCAGGCGCGCTTTTCCTTCCTGGGCCTGGACGCGGTGGAGACCTTCGTGGCCGGGGACCGGGCGGCCATCATCCGGGGGGGCCGCGCCGAACCCCTCCCGGGGGATCCCCTCCTGGCCCTGGCCGCCTGGGCCGAAGGGCTGCGGGCCCCCAGCCCGGACCTGCCGGTGCCGTTCCTGGGGGGCGCGGTGGGCTGGGCCGATTTCAGCGCCTTCGCCCTGGCCGAGCCGGCCCTGGCCCAGGCCTTCCCCGCCGCCCGCGAGCCGCGCCTGCGCTTCGGGCGCTTCGCCACCGGGCTGGTGCTGGACCACCTGAAGCAGCTGGGCTACCTGTACCATTTCCCCGGCCCCGCGGAACCCCCCGGGCTGGGCGCCAGGCTGCTGGAGGACTTGCGCGGGCGCCTGGAGGGAGCCCTGCCCGGGCGGGACGGCGCCGGTTCCTTCCGCCTCACCCGCACCCCGGACCGGGCCCGGTTCCGGCGCAATTTCGCGGCGGTGCAGGAGGCCATCCTGGCGGGGGACGCCTACCAGATCGTCCTGTCGGAGCCCTTCGAAGGCACCTTCCACGGGGACCCGTTCCAGGTCTACCGCCGCCTGCGCCGGCTGAACCCTTCGCCCTACCACTTCTACGTGTCCCTGGGCGGGCGCCAGCTGGTGGGGGCCTCCCCGGAAATGCTGGTGCGGGTGGAGGGCGCCGACGTGATGACGGTGCCCATCGCCGGCACCCGCCGCCGGGGCGGCTCGCCCCCGGAAGACGCCCGCCTGGCCCAGGAACTGCGGGACGATCCCAAGGAACGGGCCGAGCACGCCATGCTGGTGGACCTGGCCAGGAACGACCTGGGGAGGGTGTGCGCCCACGGCTCCGTGACCGTGCCGGTGCGGGAGCAGGTGGAGATGTTCTCCCACGTCATGCACCTCACCTCCCAGGTGCACGGGCGGCTGCGGGACGGCCTGCGGCCCCTGGACGCCCTGTGGAGCGCGTTCCCGGCCGGCACCCTCAGCGGCGCCCCCAAGATCAGCGCCACCCGGATCCTGTCCCGCCTGGAAGGGGAGGACCGGGGCGCCTACGGCGGCGGGGTGGGCATCCTGGACCGTTCGGGCAACCTGGAGCTGGCCATCACCATCCGCACCCTGGAGTGCCAGGACGGCGCCGTGCGCTTCCGGTCCGGGTGCGGGGTGGTGGCCGATTCAGCCGAGGACTCGGAGTGGGCCGAGATCCACGCCAAGGCCGGGGTGCTCCTGGCCGCCCTGGAGGACCACCGATGATCCTGTTCGTGGACAACTACGATTCCTTCACCTACAACCTGGTCTCCATGGTCGGGGCCCTGGAGCCGGACCTGGAGGTGGTGCGCAACGACGCCCTCTCCGTGGCCCGGGCGGCGGCCCTGGACCCGGACGGGGTGGTGCTCTCCCCGGGCCCCGGCCACCCCCGGGACGCGGGCATCTGCCGGAACCTGGTGGCGGCCCTGGCGCCCAGGGTGCCCATCCTGGGCGTGTGCCTGGGGCACCAGGTGATCGTGGAGGCCTTCGGCGGGCGGGTGGACCGGGCCGGCCAGCCCATGCACGGCAAGGCCTCGCCCATGGCCCACGACGGCACCGGGCTGCTCTCGGGGCTGCCCAGCCCGTTCCTGGTGGGGCGCTACCACTCCCTGGCGGCCAAGGACGTCCCGGCCTGCCTGGCGGTGCAGGGCACCAGCCCGGAGGGGGAGATCCTGGCGCTGCGCCACCGCCGCTACGACTGCCACGGGGTGCAGTTCCACCCCGAGTCCATCCTCACCCCCGGTGGCATGGACCTGCTGCGCAATTTTGTCAACCTGTGCCGGTCCCGGCGCGGGCGGGCGTGAGGCGGCACCCGGTAACGCCCGCGTCCAGAACCTGCCCCCCTTGGAGATCCCCATGCGCAACCCGCTCGAACCCCACGACACCTTCACCCTGGCCCAGGCCCGCGCCTTCATGGAGGCCTGCCTGGACCCGGGCTCGGAGCCCCAGGCGGTGGGCGCCGCCCTGGCCGCCCTGAACCGCCGCCCGTTCCAGGCCGCCGAGCTGACCGCCTTCGCCCAGGTGCTGTCCGAGCGGGCCCGGCCCTTCCATCCCGGCGTGCGCCCGGTGGTGGACACTTGCGGCACCGGCGGCGACGCCCGGCACGGCGTGCACACCGCCAACCTGTCCACCCTGTCGGCCCTGGTGCTGGCGGGGATGGGGGTGGACGTGGTCAAGCACGGCAGCCGGGCCGCCTCCAGCCGCTGCGGCTCCGCCGATCTCCTGGAGGCCCTGGGCCTGGACCTGGCCCGGGACCCGGAGCTGGTGGCGGCGGACCTGGCCCGCACCCACTTCGCCTTCCTGTTCGCGCCCAGCTTCCATCCGGTGCTGGCCCGCATGGTGCCCATCCGCCGGGCCCTGGGGGTGCCCACCGTGTTCAACATGCTGGGACCGCTGCTGAACCCCGCCCGGCCCGAGTACCAGGTGCTGGGCGTGGCCCGGGAGGAGTGGCTGGAGCCGGTGGCCCAGGCCCTGGCCGCCCTGGGCCTGCGGGGGGCCCTGGTGGTGCACGGGCTCACCGCGGACGGCCTGGGCCTGGACGAGGCCTCCCTGGACGGGCCCACCCTGCTCCAGCCGGTGCGGGCCGGGCGCCTGCTGCCCCGGGTGCGCATCCTGCCCGGGGACGCGGGCGTGCGCGGCCACCTGGCGCCCCGGGCGGCGGCCTCCAAGGAGGACTGCGTGGCCATGGCCCTGGGACTGGCCGGGGGCCGGCGCCACCCGGACTTCTCCCCGCGGGTGGCCGAGGAGGTGGCCCTGCAGGCGGCCCTGGCCCTGCTGCTGGTGCGGGGACGGACCGCCGCCGCGCTGCCGGCCCTGGTGGACGAGGTGCGCGCCGCCCTGCTGGCCGGGCTGCACCTGCCCTCCCTGCTGGCCCTGGCGGCCTGACATGGCCTTTCCGCCCGCCCCCGGGACCCTCCTGGCGAACGCCCGCTCCCTGGGCATCCTGGGCCAGTTGCTGGCGGCCGAACTGGAACGGGCCCGCACCCTGCGTTTCCCGGCGCCCGCCCGGGTCCGGCCCCAGAGGGGGCGCGGCCCCCTGGAGGCGGCCCTGCGCCTGAACCCGGTGCCGGTCATCGCCGAATTCAAGCGCGGGTCCCCGTCCCTGGGCCCGTTCGCTGCCCAGGCGGACCCCCGGGAGCGCCTGGAGGCCTACGCCCGGGGCGGCGCCGCCGCCTTCTCGGTGCTGGCGGAGCCGGCCCGCTTCCTGGGCCGGGCCGGAGATTTCGCCGTGGCCCGCGGCTTCGGCCTGCCGGTGCTGTACAAGGGCTTCGTGTGCACCGAGGCGCACCTGGACGAGGCGTCCGCCCTGGGCGCGCAGGGGGTGCTGCTCATCGCCCGGCTGCTGGGCGAGCACCTGCCGGACTTCGCCGCCGCCGCCCGGGCCCGGGGCCTGGAGCCCCTGGTGGAACTGCACGGGGCGGACGAGATCCCGGCGGCCCGGAGGGCCCGCCCGCGCCTGGTGGGCTGGAACGCCCGGGACCTGTCGGACTTCTCGGTGCGCCCGGCCCCCGCGGCCCTGCTCCGGAAGGCTTTTCCGGACGCGCTGCTGGTGCGGGAATCCGGGCTGGCCACCCCCGAAGCCGCCCGGGCGGCGCTGGGAGAGGGCTTCGACGCCCTGCTCATCGGCGAGGCCCTCATGCGCAGCGCCGATCCCGCGGCCTTCCTGGACTCCATCCGGGTGCCCGCATGATGGCCAAGGTGTGCGGCCTCACGGACCCCGGGGACCTGGCGCGGACCCTGGCGGCGGGCGCGGACCTGGTGGGGTTCCTGCACCACCCCGCCAGCCCCCGGCACTGCCCGGACTTGGCCCTGGCCCGGCTGGCCCCGGACCGGGCGGTGCTGGTGGCGGCGGTTCCGGACGGGGAGGCCCTGGCCCGGCTCCTGGACCGCTGCGCCGCCCCCTGGGTGCAGCCGTACCTCCCGGCCGCCGCGCGGTCCGCCGCCCTGGCCCGCCTGCGGGACCGGGGCCGCAAGGTGCTGCTGCCCTGGGCGGACCAGCCGGACCAAGCCGCCCTGGACGCGGACCTGTACCTGTGGGAGCCCGGCGCCGCCGCCACCGGCTTCCTGGGCGGCTCGGGCCGGGCCCATCCCATGGCCTTCCCGCCCCCCGGCCCGTTCCTGCTGGCGGGGGGCCTGGACGGCCACCTCCTGGCGGCGCGCCTGGAGGCCATGCCCCCGGCCGTCCGGGCCCGGTGCCGGGGCTTCGACGCCGCCAGCCGCCTGGAGTCCGCCCCGGGCCGCAAGGATCCCGTCCTGGTGGAGACCTTCGTCCGCCGGGCCCACCTTCTGGAGAACCCATGACCGCCGCCTTCCGGATGCCCACCCGCTACGGCCCCCAGGGCCTGGGAGGCTGCTACGCCCCCGAGACCCTCATGCAGCCCCTGCTGGACCTGGAGGCCGCCTTCCTGGAGGCCCTGGAGAGCCCGGCCTTCCAGGCCGAGCTCAAGGGCGAGCTGCGGGCCTTCGTGGGCCGCCCCACGCCCCTCACCCCGGCGCCGCGCCTGGCCCGGGAGGTGGGCCTCCGGGCCCTGTACCTCAAGCGCGAGGACCAGGCCCACACCGGCGCCCACAAGATCAACAACGCCCTGGCCCAGGCCCTCCTGGCCCGGCGCATGGGCAAGGAGGAGATCATCGCCGAGACCGGGGCCGGCCAGCACGGGGTTGCCGCCGCCGCCGCCTGCGCCCGGCTGGGGCTCTCCTGCACCGTCTACATGGGCGCCGTGGACATGGCCCGCCAGGCCCCCAACGTGGCGCGCATGCGGCTGTTCGGGGCCAGGGTGGTGCCGGTGGAGGCCGGCCAGCGCACCCTCAGGGAGGCGGTGAACGAGGCCCTGCGGGCCTGGGCCGCCCGCTGCGACAAGGCCCACTACATCCTGGGCTCGGCCCTGGGGCCCCACCCGTTCCCGCTCATGGTGCGGGTGTTCCAGTCGGTGATCGGACGGGAGGCCAGGGCCCAGGTGCTGGAGGCCCACGGCGCCCTGCCGGACGCGGTGGTGGCCTGCGCCGGGGGCGGCAGCAACGGCCTGGGGCTGATGGTGCCGTTCCGGGACGATCCGGTGCGCCTGGTGGCGGTGGAGGGGGGCGGGCACGGGGACGGGCCCGGGGAGCACGCCGCCCGCACCTTCGGGGCCCGGATCGGCGTGCTGCACGGCTGCAAGACCCTGCTGCTCCAGGATGCCCACGGCTGGACCCAGGACACCGCCAGCATCAGCGCCGGGCTGGACTACCCGTCCCTGGGGCCGGAGCTGGCGGCCCTGGTGCTGGCGGGCCGGGTGGAGGGCCGGCGCGCCTCGGACCGGGAGGCCCTGGAGGGGGCCCGGCTGCTGGCCGCCGCCGAGGGCATCCTGCCGGCCCTGGAGTCCAGCCACGCCCTGGCCCACCTGGGCCGGCTGGCCCGGGAGGGCGCCGGCACCGTGCTGCTGGGCCTGTCCGGGCGGGGCGACAAGGACCTGGCCACCTTCCAAGCCCATCTGGAGATCTGACATGGAACCGATCCTGCCCTTCATCACCGCCGGCGACCCGGACCTGGAGCGGCTCCCGGGCCTGCTGGCGGAGTTCGCGGACCTGGGCGTGGGCACCCTGGAGCTGGGCCTGGCCCACTCGGACCCGGTGGCCGACGGCCCGGTGCTCCAGGCCGCCGCCCAGCGGGCCCTGGGCGCCGGCGCCAGCCCCCGGCGCGTGCTGGAGACCCTGGCCCGGGTGCAGCGCAGCCCAAGCCTGGTGCTGTTCACCTACTTCAATCCGCTCCTGCAGCTGGGCGGGGACCTGGTGCCCCTGCTGCGCCCCACCCCGGTGCGGGCCCTGCTGGTGGTGGACCTGCCCCCGGGGGAGGAGCCCGGGTGGGAGGCCGGGCTGCGGGCAGCGGGCTACCCCCTGGTGCCCCTGCTCAGCCCCACCACCCCGCCGGCCCGGGCCCGGGCCCTGCTGGCGGCCCGCCCGGACCCGGGCCCAGGGCATCCCTTCGCCCAGCGGTTCGCCTACGTGGTGGCGCGCCTGGGGGTCACCGGCGACGGCCGGGCGCCGGACCTGGACCCGGTGCGGCAGCGGCTGGAGGCCCTGGGCACCGGCCGTCCCCTGGCGGTGGGTTTCGGCCTGGACGACCCGGCGCTCCTGGACCAGGTGCGGGCCCTGGGGGCGACCCCGGTGGTGGGGTCGGCCCTGGTGCAGGCCCTGCACCGGGGCGGCCGCCTCCGGGACTTCCTGGCCTGCCGGCTGGGTCCGGGGACCGCCATCTAATGCAATTTCCCAAAAATTGCTTTAATAAATTAATGTCCGCTGCCCGAGAAAAGCAAAAGATTCATCAATCTTCTGGAGTTCAACGGATGCGTGGCGGTCTCAATGGAAACCGGAGAAGTCCTTGCGCCAGCGGGCGCCCCGCCGGCCCTGGTGCAGGGGGCAGCGGCTGCGGCACTCGTGGCAGTGGTAGATGCTGAAGTTGCGCCCCACGTTGACGATGGAAGCCTTGCGGCAACGTCCCTGGATGACTGTCTGCCCCACCAGGGCGTTCTCCGGGCAGGCCTCCTGGCAGATGCGGCAGTCCTCCGGGCAGGGGGATCCCTCCAGGGGCCGGTCCGGTTCCAGCTCGGCGGCGGTGAGCACCGCGCCGATGTAGCCCATGTTGCCCAGTTCCGCGTTCACCAGCAGGGTGTTCCGCCCCAGGCGGCCCAGGCCCGCCAGCTGGGCCGCGTGGCGCATGGACAGGATGCCCATGCCGTGCCCCCGGTCCTCCTCCCAGTGCAGGTACGGGGTGTCGCAGGGCACCGGCACCGAGCGGATGCCCCGCTCCTCCAGGGCCCGCACCAGGGCCAGGCCCAGGCGGTCCAGTTCGGCGTAGATCAGGTAGGCGGTGTTGGAGTAGGGCACCGGGTTGGGAACCTGGGCGAGCTCCGCGGGCATGGCCTTGAGGAACACCACCACCGAGCGGCAGTCCGGGTAGATGTCCGCGGGCCGGAATCCCTCCGGCGCCCCCCCGAAGGCGTCCGCCCTGGCGACGCCGCACAGGTCGGCGCCCAGGGCGATGGCGAGGGACTTGACCTCGGGAGCGGTGATCATGGCTGGTGTCCTCGTCCGGAAATATAAGCCAAGCATACCTGAACGGGGATTGTTTGCCTACCAGGGCCTATCCTCTTTGGGCCAGGAATCTCCGGATCAAGGCGTTGGTGGAACTGTCGTGGTCCAGGGTGCCCGCGGCGGGGGTCTCCAGCTGGGGGATGATGCGCCCGGCCAGCGCCTTGCCCAACTCCACCCCCCACTGGTCGAAGGAATCCAGGCGCAGGATGGCCCCCTGGGTGAAGACGCTGTGCTCGTAGAGCGCCACCAGCCTGCCCAGGGCGGCCGGCGTCAGCCGTTCCAGCAGCAGGGTGCTGGAAGGCCGGTTGCCCGGGAAGGTGCGGTGGGGTGCCAGCCAGGCGGGCACCCCCTCGCCCTTCACCTCCTGGGCGGTCTTGCCGAAAGCCAGGGCCTCCGCCTGGGCGAAGGCGTTGGCGGCCAGCAGCGCATGGTGGCGGCCCAGAGGGTTCAGGGACTGGGCGAAGACGATGAAGTCGCAGGGCACCACCTGGGTCCCCTGGTGCAGCATCTGGTAGAAGGAGTGCTGGCCGTTGGTGCCCGGTTCGCCCCAGTACACCCCGCAGGTATGGTAGGGCGTCTCGACGCCGTCCAGGGTCACCCGCTTGCCGTTGCTCTCCATGGTGAGCTGCTGGAGGTAGGCGGGGAATCTCTTGAGGTACTGGTCGTAGGGCAGCACCGCGGTGCTGGCCGTGCCCATGAAGTTCAGGTACCAGATGGCCAGCAGCCCCATGAGCACCGGCAGGTTGCGCTCGAACGGGGCGGTGCGGAAGTGCTCGTCCATCTCGTGGAAGCCTTCCAGCATGGCCCGGTAGTGCTCCGGGCCCACCGCGATCATGGTGGACAGGCCGATGGCCGAGGTCATGGAGTAGCGGCCCCCCACCCAGTCCCAGAACTCGAACATGTTCTCGGTATCGATGCCGAACCTGGCCACCTCGGCGGCGTTGGTGGACACCGCCACGAAGTGCCGGGCCACCGCGGCCGGGCTGTGCAGCCGGGCCAGGGCCCAGTCCCTCGCGGTCGCGGCGTTGGTCATGGTCTCCAGCGTGGTGAAGGTCTTGGAGCAGACGATGAACAGGGTCTCCTCCGGATCCAGGTCCCGGGTGGCCTCGAAGAAGTCGGTGCCGTCCACGTTGGAGACGAAGCGGCAGGTCAGGTCCCGCTGGGAGTAGTGCCGGAGCGCTTCAAAGGCCATGACCGGGCCCAGGTCCGAACCGCCGATGCCCAGGTTGACGATGTTGCGCACCGGCTTGCCGGTGTGCCCGAGCCAGGAGCCCGAGCGCACCTGGCCGGCGAACCGGGCCATGCGCTCCAGCACCTCGTGCACCTTGGGCACCACGTCTTCCCCGTCCACGGTGACGACCTGCCCCTTGGGCGCGCGCAGGGCCACGTGGAGCACCGCCCGGTTCTCGGTGCGGTTGATGCGCTGGCCCTGGAACATGCCCTCGATGCGGGCCCGCAGGTTGGACTCCTCGGCCAGGCGCAGCAGCAGCCCGAGGCTCTCCTGGCTCACCAGGTGCTTGGAGAAATCAAGATGGATGCCCGCCGCCTCCGCCGTCAGGCGCTCCCCGCGCTTGGGGTCCTCGGCGAACAGCTTGCGCAGCTGCAGCCCGCGCGCCTTGGACTGGTGCGCTTCCAGAGCCTGCCAGGCGGCGAGCTGGGTCAGGGGAGTCAAACTGGTGGCCATGGGGGAATCCTGCCGCCCATTTCACCAGAGTGCAAGGAAACGTGGGTGAATTTTCCTTAACCGCGCCCGCCTCCGGGCAGGAACCGGCCCCACCGGCCGCTCTCGCCGGCGGGCGCGGGCCAGGCCTGCCGGCCGTTCACGAACACCCGTTCGATGCCCTCCGCAGGCTGGCGGGGCTCGGCGTAGGTGGCCCGGTCCCGCACCCGCTCCGGGTCGAACAGCACCAGGTCCGCGTAGGCGCCTTCCCGCACGGTGCCCCGGTCCGCCAGCCCGAACACCTGCGCCGGCAGCGCGGTCATCCGGCGCACCGCCTCCTGGAGCGGGAACAGGCCCCGGTCCCGGGCGCAGTCCCCCAGGACGCGCGCGAACGCGCCCCAGAGGCGCGGATGGGGATGCCGGTCGTGGGGCAGTCCGTCGGAGCCCACCATGCAGCGCTCCCAGGTGAGGAACCGGTCCACGTCCGCCTGGTCCATGTGGAAGTAGATCGCCCCGGCGGGCAGCAGTCGCGCCACCGCCTCTTCGGCGGAGCATTCCCAGCGGGCGCGGATGCGCTCCAGGGTCCAGCCGCTCAGCTCCGGGTGGGGCCGGGACCAGGCCACCAGCACTTCCCTGGAGTAGGGCAACCGGGAAGCGTCCAGCACGGTGGAGCCGGCCGTGTAGGGATAGGCGTCGATGGCGAAGGGCAGGCCCGCCCCGTCCCGGCGGTAGATCTCCAGCAGCTCGGCACTGCGGCCCCGGTTGGAGGCCCCGGCCACCTTCTGGTGGGACAGCACCAGGAAGGCGCCGGAGCGCCGGGCGCAGTCCAGGGCCTCCCGCACCGCCCCGGCCACGCCGTCGAACTCGTCCCGGATGTGCATGCACAGCCGGCCCCCGGCCCGGGCCGCGGCGGACGCCAGCGCCACCACCTCGTCCGCGTCGGCGCCCCGGTTGGTGGGATACTCCAGTCCGCAGCTCAGGCCCGCCGCCCCGGCGTCCATGGCCTCGGCCACGTCCCGGGCCATGGTCCGGACTTCTTCGGGCGCGGCCGGGCGGGCGTAGTCGTCCAGGCGGCGCACCCGCAGGGTGCCGTGGCCCACCAGGGCCGCCACGTTCACCGGCAGGGGCGCCGCCCGCAGGGCTTCCACGTAGGCCCGGAAGGTGGGGAAGCGGAAGCGCTCCCGGGGCCCCAGGAGGTTGAGGGGGGGCGGGGGGTCGCCGCCAAGGGTGAGGGGAGCCAGGCTGATGCCGCAGTTGCCCACCACCACCGTGGTGACCCCCTGGCTGAGCTTGGGCTCGCTGTCGGCCCGGGCGAACACCGCCTGGTCGTCGTGGGCGTGCGCGTCGATGAACCCGGGCGCCACCGCCAGTCCGGACGCGTCCAGGCCGGGCACGTCCGGGCACGGGCCCAGGGCGCCCACCGCGGCGATGCGGTCGCCCCGGATGGCCACGTCCGCCCGCCGGGGCGGAGCGCCGGTGCCGTCCACCACCAGTCCGTCCCGGAGGACCAGGTCGAAGGGGGTCTGGCTCTGGATCATGGGGCCTCCCGGGCTGCCGGCCCCTGGGCCGGGGAACCGGATTCGTCTACCATGATAACGGTCCGAGAGGCGCTGCAAGACACGGCCCGTGTCCCAGGCTCGGCAAACCCAGCAACGGCGCCCAGCTATCAGGAGGCCGCCATGACTCTCGCCACCAGGAACGATCACCGCGTCGCCGACCTCGCCCTGGCCCCCTGGGGCCGGCGCGAGATCGCCATCGCCGAGACGGAGATGCCCGGCCTCATGGCCATCCGCGAGGAGCACCGGGGCGCCCGGCCCCTCTCCGGCGCCCGCATCGCCGGCTCCCTGCACATGACCATCCAGACGGCGGTCCTCATCGAGACCCTCAAGGCCCTGGGCGCCGACGTGCGCTGGGCCTCCTGCAACATCTTCTCCACCCAGGACCACGCCGCCGCCGCCATCGCCGCCTCGGGCACCCCGGTGTTCGCCTTCAAGGGCGAGTCCCTGGACGACTACTGGGCGTTCACCCACGAGATCTTCAACTTCAAGGAAGGCACTCCCAACCTGATCCTGGACGACGGGGGCGACGCCACCCTGCTGGTGCACCTGGGGGCCAGGGCCGAGCGCGACCTCTCCATCCTGGACCATCCGGGCAGCGAGGAGGAGGTGGCCCTGTTCGGCGCCATCCGCCGCCGGCTGGCCGCGGACGGCGGCTGGTACTCCCGCCAGCTGGCGGCCATCCGGGGCGTCACCGAGGAGACCACCACCGGGGTGCACCGGCTCTACCGGATGGCCGAGCGGGGAGAGCTGCGCTTCCCGGCCATCAACGTCAACGACTCGGTGACCAAATCCAAGTTCGACAACCTGTACGGGTGCCGGGAGTCCCTGGTGGACGGCATCAAGCGGGCCACGGACGTGATGGTCGCCGGCAAGGTGGCGGTGGTGTGCGGCTACGGCGACGTGGGCAAGGGCTGCGCCCAGGCCCTGAAGGCCCTGTCGGCCCAGGTGTGGGTCACGGAGATCGACCCCATCTGCGCCCTGCAGGCGGCCATGGAAGGCTACCGGGTGGTGACCATGGACTACGCCTGCGACAAGGCGGACATCTTCGTCACCGCCACCGGCAACCGCCACGTGATCGCCCACGACCACATGGTGAAGATGAAGGACCAGGCCATCGTGTGCAACATCGGCCACTTCGACAGCGAGATCGACATCGCCTCCATGGAGCGCTACGCCTGGGAGGAGATCAAGCCCCAGGTGGACCACGTGATCTTCCCGGACGGCCGGCGCATCATCGTCCTGGCCAAGGGCCGCCTGGTGAACCTGGGCTGCGCCACCGGCCACCCCTCGTACGTGATGAGTTCCTCCTTCGCCAATCAGACCCTGGCCCAGATCGAGCTGTGGACCAACCCCGGCAAGTACCCCATCGGCGTCTACACCCTGCCCAAGCACCTGGACGAGAAGGTGGCCCGGCTGCAGCTGAAGAAGCTCAATGCCCAGCTCACCGCCCTCACTCCCGAGCAGGCGGCCTACATCAGCGTGCCGGTGGAAGGGCCGTACAAATCCGAACACTACCGCTACTGAGATGGGGGCGGCCGCCAGGGTGCTGGAACTGTTCTCGGGCCTGGGGGGGTGGCGCTATGCTCTGGGCGGCCGGGGCACCGTGGTGGCGGCGTACGACGTGAACCACCATGCCAACGCCACCTACCGCCTGAACCACGGCCTGGCGCCCCTGACCCGGGAGATCGCCCGGGTGCCGGCCGGGACCTACGGGGCCCACGGCGCCGACACCTGGCTGATGAGCCCGCCCTGCCAGCCGTTCTGCCGCATGGGCAAGGGGAAGGGCCTTGGCGACCGGCGCAGCTCGGCCTTCCTGCACCTGCTGGACGTGCTCCCGGAAGCGCCGCCGGAGCGCCTGGCCCTGGAGAACGTGCCGGGCTTCCTGGGCTCCACCGCCCATCAGTTGCTGGAGACACGTCTGCGCGCCTTGGGTTTTCACATCCAGGCGCACCAGCTCTGCCCCACCCGCTTCGGCGTCCCCAACCAGCGCCCCCGGGCGTTCCTGCTGGCCTCCCGCCGGCCGCTGGCCGGCCGGGAGCCGCCGGACCTGGCCCCGGGACCCCTGGCGCCCTACCTGGATCCCCAGGAAGATCCGGCCCTGTACCTGGATCCGGCCATCCTGGGCCGGCACCTGCCGGGGCTGGACCTGGTCACGCCCGATTCCCGCCGCAGCGCCTGCTTCATCGGCGGCTACGGCCAGCGCTTCGTGGGCAGCGGCTCCTTCCTGAAGACCGGACGCGGGATCCGGCGCTTCTCCCCGGGGGAGGTGGCGCGCCTGCTGGGCCTGCCGCCGGAGTTCCGGTTCCCGGAGGACCTGGGCCTGGAGCAGCGCTACCGGCTGCTGGGCAACGGCCTCAGCCTGCCGGTGGCGGCGTGGGTGGTGGAGCGGCTGCTGGAAGCCTGAGCCGTCCGGGCCGGCAGGGTCATCTCCCCCTTTGGCCGGAACCGCCCGGCGCCGCCGCGAACGAATCCACCACAGCCAGGGTTCCCACCAGGACCTGGGGAATGTCCACGTGGTGGCCCGCGGCGGGCAGGTGCTGGGGCCGGATCACCTGGAGCGGCACCGGGCCAGCGGACGCGCCGGCGCCCAGGGTCAGGGCCATTTCCAGGACCGGGCTCTGGCCGTCATAGGCCACGGGCTGGCCCGTGGTGTTCTCCAGGTCCACCACCTGCAGCACGTTGCCCAGGGCCGAGCCCGCCAGCGCCCGCGCGCCGCCGGCGGGGTCCTGGCAGGTCAGGGCGCTGAGGCCGGCGGTCCCGGTCCCGCCTCCGCCCCCGGATCCCCCTCCGCAGCCCCCGCCGCCCAGGGAGACGATCAAGACCAGGGCCCCGGCGGCCAGGACCGGTTTCCCCGAAGTCTCACGAGCCACCCGTGATTGCGCTTGCTGGTGGCTCTTTTGTTGTCCCCCCATACGAGGAGGGCGGCGAGGTGGGACCATGCGGATGAAGGGCGGTGGGCGTTTCCTTGCGTATAACGCCCAGGCGGCGGCGAGCCTGGATCAGATCATCTTGGCGGCGGACGTGGTGCAGGACGCCAATGACGTGAAGCAACTCGTGCCGATGGTGGAGCAGGCGCAGGCGAATGTGGAGCGCACGGGGGCAGAAGGGATGGCAGCCGAGATCGAAGCCAGGGCCCTCTGCCAATGCATAGCGCCAGCGTGGGGAATTCTAATTTTCAATGGGCCGGATTCTACTCAGATGTCCTCATGCTGCAAATGAAATAGCCGAGTCCATTGGCCCATCGAAAATAGGTAAGCTAGCGGCTACGCTGCGGCCCTGTGCTTTCGGGGAATTGTAACTGCCGTCAGTGGGGAAAGTTGCTTGACGTCGCCCATCCATGAAGAACGCCCATGGCGGGAATCAGAGAACAGCCAATGATCATCGGCACATGTTGATATTTCCCATGGTTAAGCATTTCCTTGCAAAGGGGAAATTGATCCATGGGGTATAATCCGCTCCACCAAACATCTCTCCATAATTCTCAAAGTTCCATTATTCCTCGGAACATGCGCTAACCCTTCGCGAAGAAAGGAGGAACTTCCATGAAGCGAATTACCTCCAGCCAGGTGCGGCTTTATGCAGGTGTTGTCTGCCTCCTGGGCCTTACGGCCTGTAGTAGCGGTGGGGGAGGCAGTTCCTCCACCCCAACGCAGACAGCGCCGGTCATTACGACCCAACCAACAGGCCAAACTGTGACAGCTCCATCGACTGCAACCTTCACGGTGGTGGCTACCGGAAATCCAACCCCTACTTACCAGTGGGATCTCAATGGGGCAGCCATCCAGGGAGCCACTTCCGCGACCTATACGACTCCGGCGACCACCACGGCCATGAGTGGCGGGAGTTACACCTGCGAGGTGGCCAATTCAGATGGGTCGGTCACAAGTGCGGCGGTCACCCTCACCGTGAACCCGGCAGTCAGCGCACCTCCCGGCGCGACCTTCGCCGGCTCCGTGAACGACGGTACGAAAAGCATTCCATGCACCTGGACCGACGGCTCACGCACCAACCTGGCGGGCGATGGTACCCACGCGGCCATGGCCTTCTCGCCGGTGGTGGTGGCTGGCAGTTCGATCCTCGTGCCTGGCTTCTATAACGACGGCACCAAGAACATCGCCTGCACCTGGAACAACGGGGTGCGCACCGACCTGGCCGGGGGCGGCCTGGCAACGGATTCCTCCTTTGCCTTGGCAATCGCGGAAGACGGCGGGACGGTCTATACGGCGGGCTACTATTCCGACTCCAGTGCGACCCCCACCAAGAACGTGCCCTGCTATTGGAACGGCAGCAGCCGGGTCGATCTGCCCTGCACCGCTACCCAAGGTTATGCTTTCGGCATCGCCGTCTCTGGCGGCACGGTCTACTGTGCGGGTTCCTACTACAGCGGCAGCGGGGATGTGCCTCAGCTCTGGACCAATACCGCCCCGACCAATCTGCCGGGCCTCTTGACGCCGTCTGTCGGGGATGCGACCAGCGTCATCGTCTCCGGGAGCACGGTCATCGTGGGCGGGATGGTGGGCAACGGCACCGAGGATGTGCCCTGTATCTGGACCGGAACGACCCTCAGCACCCTGCCCATGGTGGGTCCGGCTGTGGGGGGCCAGGTGTGCGCGCTGGCCATGGTGGACGGCACCCTGTACGCCGGAGGCAACCTCTGGAGCAGCGGCCTGGATGTGCCCTGCTGGTGGTCAGGTGGCGTATGCACTACCCTGCCGGTTATCACGAACGGCTTGGTGGAGGCCATCCAGGTAGTCCAGGGCAGCGTCATCTGCGCCGGCTACTATACCACCAGCAACGACGTCACCACCCCCTGCCTTTGGCAGTCCGGCGATCGCACGGACCTGCCCATGCTGGGAACCAACGGCGGTGAAGTCGTTTGCGGTTGGTGGGTCTTGGACTGATTTGCCCCAGTTCTCATTCCGTGAAACCGTGAGCGGTTTTGCGCCGATGGAGTGGTCGGCTTTTGACCCGGGAGGATGCTTGATTTCAATGGTTCTAGAGGGAGGAATAGATTTTCAGGTTCCATTAACCATTCCAGATGCCCCTTCAAGGAGTCCAGATAGGCGTGGACGTAAATGATTTTCGAAGGATTGAACCAACCTTTGTCCAGAGCTGCTCTGGCTTCTTGGGTTGATCCGGCATCATAGCCCCACTGATTTTCTTCCATCATCAGCTCAGCAAGAAGGCAGATGTGCCATTTCTGAGCCGTTGTTGCCCAACCACGCCCAAGGATGCGTTCGGCAATCCCCGAAGTTTCCCGAGCCACCCACAATTGTGCCAGCTATTGGCTCTTCTTCCGTCCCCCCATACGAGGAGGGCGTTGGGGTGGGACCATGCGAACGGAGGGCGATGGCCGTTTGCTGGCGCAGTCCCGAGTGTGGGCGACCTTTGGAATGAGATGTCAATGGCGGATCAGCTTCTGGAGGCGACGGGACGCAATTCCTCAGCTACTGGGCGATCTTGCCCCGGATCAGGGCGAGCCCGATTGAATTGTCGTTGCAGGCCGCGATCTTACCCTTCCATTCCGTGGCCTTGGCGAGGTCGCCCTTCTGGGTCCAGGCCTGGGCCTGCTTGAGCCACAGGTAAGGATCCCCCGGATCCGCTTTGGTGAAGTGGGCGAGTGCCTCGGCGGACTGCATCTGCTCAAGTGCCAGAAGACCCTGGCTGGCTTCCAACACCCGCGCCAAGGACTGGTCCCGGGCCACTTCAGGTGCGCCCGCCACCTCCACCAGCAACGCACTGGCGGGGTCGAAGGCGTGGACGCCCGTGAGGATATTCGCCCGCATAATCTTGAGGTAGACGCGCCACCACGCCTTCTGCGGGTCACTCATGGCGGAGCCCTCCAGGTCCTTCTGGGTGCTTTCCAGGGTCCGGGTGGCGGCCGCCAGATCACCACTCGCCATCTGGATGAAGGAGGCATACCGGGCTGCGCGGAACTCCCTCTGGAATTGCTTCAGTTCATGGGCCAGGGCGCGGTATCTGTCTAGATTGGCGAGGGCATCAACTGGCCGGCCCTCGTGGAGGTAGCTCACGGCGATCCAGAATTGCGCGTCGAGGTGGTCGTCCGGGTTCCGGGCATGGTCTGACAACTGCTGGTAGGAGGCGCGCGCCTTGGCGTAGTCGCCCTTGAACACATAGTTGTGGCCGATCCCTTCGTAGGTGCCTACCCACTTGGAATCAGCGTCCAGCGCCTGCTGGTACTGAGTGATGGAATCGTCGTAGCGGCCCCTGCCCAGAAGGAACTCCGCGTAGGAGTCGTGGGGGTTGGGCCTGCCGGGCCTGGCTTTGATGTAGCTCTGGAAGGCCTGGTCGGCCTCCTCGTACTTGCCCATGCGCATGCAGACGTAGCCGAGTTCACTGAAGGCCGCCGCGAAGGTGGGATCCAGAGCCAGGGCCTGGTGATAGTATGCGTAGGCCTCCGGGTAGTTCTTCTTCCAGCCGTCGGCAATCCCGGCTGCTCGGAACAGGACATGCTTGTCGCGGGGGAACAACTTGACCAGTTCGTCGCTCAGACGGACTAGCTCCACAGAGTCGGCGTCCATCGCTGCCCGGCTGGCGGCCAGCCAGAGTTTCTCTCCGGGGCTCACCTTGTCCATCTGCGCCAGGGCCTTGTTCAAGTAATCCCGCCTGGCCTTTTCGTCACCACTATCCCTGACCAGAAGGGCGTAAGCCATGGCGAAGGACGGATCCTTGGTGATCACTTGGCCGAGGACCGCACGCGCATCGACCTTTTCATAGTTCTCGTACAGGTCCCGGCCCTGGTAGAAAAGGGTCAGGGCTTCCTTGGAGGAGGTGGTGATGGGCATCTCATTCTGCCCCTGCGCATGAAGGGCGGGGGCAGGGCAGAGGACACAGACGGTGGCGAGGGAGAACAGAAGCCTTGCGCTGGCGTTGGGCGCGGACACGGTGATACCTCCTCTTTGAAGGGGGATCCTGGAAGGCTATCTTTCGGCAAGATCCAGCTCAGCTCTTATGGATGCTGTGGAAGCAGGTAAAGCGTTCCAACATACGTTCCGAAGGTCACCACGGCAATAGATGATTTGGAGGTCGCCATAACCGTCCAGGCTCTGGCCCAGGAGGTACATCCACCGTCCACTGCTTCGACCCAGGACCCCTGGGGCTTCTCCCATGGGCGTTGGTCCACCCGAGGTGAACAGGCACCGCAGGCGGTAATGGTGCGGATCGCCTTGCCCCTCAATGGTATTTATATTGTTAATTACAAATAGAAAATTCACCCTGTTACGGACCCCTTTTCTTGTCACCTCCGCCCCCACCTCCATGGCATCGTGTCGGCATGTGGTTTTCCAAACCCAAACCCAAGCCGAGAATTCCCTTTTTCGTCTGGTCGGAGCGTGATCATTCGGTTGGGGTGGGAATGTTCGACGAGGAGCACCACCATCTCACCACGATGATGAACGAGATCAACGAGGCCCTGCTGGAAGAGCACTCCCGCCTCCGGGCCCAGAAACTCATGGAAAAGCTGGTGCAGGAGACGCACGACCACTTCACCCACGAAGAGGACGCCATGAAAGAGGCGCATTTCCCGGACCTGGAGGCCCATGCCGCTGAGCACACGGCCCTGATCGCCCAGGCCGAGGAATTGCTCCGCCAGTTCGCCATGGGCTCCGTGAGCGGCATGATGTTCCCCAGCTTACTCAGGGACTGGCTCATACCGCACATGCAGGACTACGACCGCAAGTGTTCCGCTACCCTGCGCCGCCAGGGGCTACGCTAGCCGCTTGGGAGGTGACCGCTGCCTGTCTGGATCTCACCAATGACAGCAGGGGAAATTGCCCGGACTTGACTCGCGGGACCTGAAGGTTACCGCGCAGGAGGAGCTTCCGATGGCCGGGGCTATCAAACCTTGTTCTGATTCGCCTGGATCTCGTCGTAGCGGTTCCTGGCCCGGGCCTGCGGGATTCCCCACCTGATGACAAGTTCCCCGCAGCCACCGTGCCGGCGGCCCAGAGCACAGCCTCACCGTCCACCGCATCGTCGCAGAGACCCCAGGACTGCTCTGGGTGGACGACGAGGAGGAATGAGAAGAGGGATAAGCATTTCCAAAGTTGACTTTCATGATTAAGGGGAAGATATTTTCGCCGCCAATCAAGCAGCATGCCTTCCATTTCCTGCCGTCCCCGGCCATTGCCCAGGGGAAGTGCCGAGGGACCATCGGGCCTTCCCTGGGGAATCAAGGGGGGAGTATGAACACAAAAGGTAAATTCCTCGCCTTCGTAACCGCCGGGTTCCTGGCCATAGCCCCAGCGTTAGCCCAGAGCGAAATAAGCCCAATCAACCCCCTGGTGGGGGTTTGGCAGTTGTACTGGATGAGAGACCACGCTGGCACCTCACAGAGCACCTGCGATCTTTTTGGAGGGAAACCAACTGGGATCCTCATCTGTCTCCCATCCGGAGTCTATTCGACACAGATCCTGGCCGGTCCCCCTCCGGTACAGAAGACTCCGGGTATACTGCCGTTCGCCACCGATAGGGAGAAAATTAATGCCCTCTTTGGCTACTTCGCCCATTTCGGCACCTATTCCACCGACAACCTGAAGGTGACATGGCACATCCAAGCGGGCCTTGGGTCAGACTGGATGCCTGTCGATGATACGATGTCCTATCAGGTATCCGGTGACAAACTAATAACATCACAAAACATTGACTGGGTGGGCCATATATTCGAGCGAAGGGTGGAGTGGAGGCGTCTGGACGTGGAGCCCAAGGGGCAAGTCTATTCCCTGACCCGCGTGGAGGTGCTCGCGCCGGACGGCACGCCGGACCCGGAGCAGGGGAAGTGGATGGGAGACCACCCGACCGGGCAACTCATTGACCTATCCGCTGGATATTACTCCCTGCAGGTCATGCAGGACCCGTATCCCCCATCGTATTCAATATGGAATGCAACGAAAAAGCAAAAGCTGGCCGCCGTGCTCGGCTACTACGCCGACTATGGGACCTACACCTACGACCCGGCCACCGCCACCTCCACCAGCCACATGCTGGGGAGCCTTTGGCCGAACCTGCGGGGCCATGACCTGAAGACCCACCCCCAGATGGACGGAGGCCGGCTCATCAACACCACCGATCCCATCGACACCGGGAAAGGCAAGGCACTGATCTACCGCTGGACCTGGGAGGCGATCAAGTAGGGCCGGCCTAGGGACAGGCATACAAACTCAAGGTTCCCACAACGCCCCCTTCCGGGCCATCAGCAGCAGCAGCAGGGCCTCCGCATGATCCATTCAAGGATGAGCCTCGCCCGATGGTTCGAGCGGGAGCCCAGCCAGGGCGGCCATCCGGTGATCCGGGGATTTGGCTTCCTGAATGCGCCGGAAACTGTAATTCGCCCTGGCAACGACCCTATAAGCATCCTATATTGCGGCGTTCAACGGACAGCTTGGCCCCAGGGCCTTTCCCAGGGGAGGCTCGTGGGGTCGTTTCGCTACCTCTGGGGTCACAGGGGGTGAAGATGACTCGCAAACACTTATTACTGGTGCTGGCCGCTTGTTTCGCCCTTGGCGGGTCCTGGCTCCTGGCCCAGAGCCGGCGCCAAGTGCTGCTGATCGCCCGGCCCTATTCGGACGATATCGGCCTCGGAATCACCCAGGAGGTCAGGCCGATGATAGCCCGACTCCAGGAATCCGGGTTCGATGTCAAGGTTGCCTCACAGTCGGGCGCCTTGATTGGGGGGGGACCGGGGGCCCTGCAGCCGGACCTGAAGTTGAGCGAGGTCGTTACCGATGAGTACACGGGGATCCTGGTTCCTTGCATGGGCGTGGGCAATATGCCCGGCTGGCTGCCCAAAGAAGCAGTCGAAATCGTCAAGCAGGCTGCGCATCGAGGAATCCCCATCGCTGCCCAGCAGAGCGGCGTGTGGATCCTGGGTGAGGCAGGCCTCCTGAAAGGCCGCAAATGGGCGTGCGCCAACCCCCGGAATTACGGAGGGAAGTGGGAGGGCCTGGGGGTAATCCAAGACGGGAACATCCTCACCTCGGGAATCTGCCCCTACCAGGCGAGGGAGGGCAAGGGCAAGGACGGAACCGAGGAACTCATGACCAAATTTGTTGCAGCGCTCAAGGGCACGAACTGAAACAACCCTTGGCGTACAGAATTCAAAAGCCCAAAACTGCCTCAGGGTCCCCTCATGATCGGCTCAAGGATGGTTCTCTCCTGAGGGCGTGAGCGGGAAACCGAGCAAAGCAGCCATCTGGTAGTCGGCCGACATGGCGGCCTGCATGCGCCGGAACTTGATGCTCCCCATAGGAAGTTATTTCTACCATTGGAGATGAAGTACAAGGGTTCATGATCGAAAATTCCGCCCCGCTGCAATTTCAGGACTTCTCAACTCAAGCAGTCCGAATGTTATTTGTGACACATGCAGAGGCCCTTCCAGATGAAGGTCACCACGCCCACCATGATGGTGACCTCGAACACCGACCGGGCCATGCCATCCTTCCCGCCATTATCATGAATCCGCAGACTGTTGTGGATATCAACGTCCATTCGATAAAGGAAGCCTTGATTTTTTGCCCCTTTCTCAACTGCTGAATTTATTGTGCAGGTCGGACAATGAGTCCAGCGCGGAGCTCCATGTCGACAGGCTCGGAGATCTGGAACACCACCGTCTACTCCTTACACTCCTCAATCTTGATCAGGGCCTGGCTGATGATGCAGCTTGGGAGGTGGCCCCGGGTGTCCGCGTCCTGCAGGCAGGCACAGCATGAGCCGGGCGGTTCATGGTTCTCATAGGCCAAGCGCCGTAGAACGTCCTCCAGGCGATCCACTAACTTCTCTGTCTGCTGCAGGGTAGGCATGGCTCCTCCAGCAGATGGGTGGATTCTACGCCGGTCATCTTGCCGTGGATCGTCATGCCTCCTGGCTCGGCGCCCTTGAACCCCACCCCGGGCCCCCGCTGGACCGTCATGCGAGGGTTCTACTTGGTGACTAGTTTTGGCGCCCCCATAACTAGCCAGCAATGCCCTAGGAAGCCCTGTAAGCGTTTCGCCCAGCCCATAGCCCATCCAGAATCATTCGACGTCTCCTGGAGGCTCCTATTCTTTTTCAGGTTCCTCGCTGTTTTGTATGGATAGCGAAAGAAGCTAAGCGGACCTGCGCACCCAGGTCCGCTTGAGCAAAGGGTACCAACGCCACTTACGAACGTACTAGGGGGACCCGGACCTATAGGTTGGGCAGGCTAAACCGTCTCCCGCACATCCAGGAACTCCATCACGTGGGGCTTCAGGATCTGCTCCAGCGTGGCCTTGGGCACGTCCTGAACTTTGAGGGTGACCTCCCAGCGCACCCCCTTCACGTCGCTGATCTCCACGAAGCCCATGCCGACGATGTTGCCGGAGGCTTGGGCGACGGCCGAAGTGATGCGGGCGATCTTGCCTTTCTCGTCGGTGGCTGTGGCCCAGACCCGCACCCCCTTCCGGCGTCCGCCCAGGAGTTCCATGAAGGCCCGGAGCAGGTCGTTTTGGTTGATGAGGCCTACCAAGTCATGGCCGTCCATGACCGGCAGGCAGCTCACGTTCCGGTCGGCCATAATCCGGGCAGCCTCTTCCACCGGGGCGTCCTGGGTGATGGTGGCCACGTCCTTGACCATGACCGACTCCACCGGGATCCGGTTCAACAGGCCCGGGATCTCCCAGAAGGCGAGGGTGCTGGCCGAGGACGGTGCGGCGTTGTGAAGGTCGGCCTGGGCAACAATGCCCACCAGTCGGCCGTGGGCGTCCACCACGGGCATGCGATGCACGTTCCGTTCCTTCATGGCTTTAAGAGCCTCGGGAACGGGCACGTCGGGGGTCAGGACCGGTGGTTTGGGGATCATCAGTTCTCGGACGAGCATAAACGACTCCTTGCAAGGCGGTCCCACTATAGACCTACTCGGGATTCCGGTTTCTCTTATTCTTGGGTTCCTCGCGATTTCATGTAAGTGATGGATTAGTGGACGGCAACGGGGAATCCCATAGGGGCGTCAGGGAATCGAACCAAAGCTGCACGGCGATCAGCAGCAGGTGTTACCCACACTGTTCAGCGAGGAGGCCTTTTTCATTGGAGCCATGCCGAGTCCCACCATCAGCCTATTGCCCCGGGTGATCATGCTCTACTTGAGAGGTGTGAGGACAGCATCGGCACCAGCAGGGCTGAGATCGATCGCAGAAGTGATGTCGGAGCAATGGCGCCACCGGGTTGACGTTCATCCAGAGATTCAGCCGAATACGGAATGGGGCATGCAATCAACCCCCACCCTCATCTCGGTGGTCCCCAGGGCCCCCCGTCAGATGGTGGGGGGAACGAGACCTGGTCACCCGCGCCGTGGATCTCGTGATATCGATCCTAGCCATGGCAGCCAGTCTCCCAGGCCCGTTGGAAGGGTGGGGCAGGGGCTTGGTGCTGATGAAACCTTTCACCTCCCCGGGGACCGTCCACCCAAGGACATGGGGAGATACCTCCATCTGGGGGGATCCGTGCAACCTCCATGCAACTTTTGTTGATTTTCGGTAAATTGAATTAAGGTTAAGCCATTATTTTAAATATGTTACGGAATTGCCCTCGTCCACGTTGATGCCGTGGAAGGCCAGGCGCACGGCGATGCTCTCCGGGCTGCAGGGGCCGTACAGGTCCTCGGCGGCGCGGATCGCCCCGTGGCGCGCGTCCAGGTAGCGGCTGGTGGGGGTCAGGTAGGTGGAGAGGGTGCGCCACCAGATGCGCAGGGCCTTGTCGTTGCCGACGCCCTTCATGCCCTTGGGCAGGTGCCGGGTGTGGGTGTCGTCCTTGGGGTTGGCGCTGGCGCCCTGGCTGAGGAAATAGAAGACCCGGTTCATGGGGCCGGAATTCATGTGCACGTCCATCTGGTCCAGGTCCGGGGTCCAGTCGTCCGGACTGAAGCCGTCCAGGCTGGGCTTGTACATGTAGCGGATGGGGGACGGCGCCATGGGCGTGGCCAGGTCCGAGCCGATGGTCCACACCGCCCCCCGCGCCGGCAGCCGGGCGCCTTGGCCCCGCCCCGCAGTGCCGTACAGGCGGATCATGCTGCCGAAGATGTCCGAATTGGCTTCGTTGAGTCCGCCCGATTCGCCGTCGTACTCCAGGTCGGCGGTGGCATGGCAGAGGCCGTGGGACACCTCGTGGCCCACCACGTCCAGGGCCGTGAGGGTCTTGTACACCTCCCCGTCGCCGTAGGTCATGCAGAAGCACTGGTCGTCCCAGAAGGCGTTGTCGTACGTGGTGGCGTAGTGCACCAGGTTGTAGACGGTGCGGCCGGTGCCGTCGATGCCGTTGCGCCTGAGGATTCTCCGGTAGAAGTCCCAGGTGGTCTGCAGGCCGTACTGGGCGTCCACCGCCGCGGTCTGGCCGTTCTCGGACCGGGTGCCCCGGCTGGGGTCGTAGTTCTGGCCGTCGCCCCACTGGCCGGTCTGGCTCACGTAGAGCGTTCCGTGCCCGAAGGTGCCCCCCGCCAGGTCCCGGGTGGAGATGTAGCCCCGGGTGGGGTCGGACATGACGTAGCCGCAGTCCATGGACAGGCTCCCCAGGCGCACCTCGCCGCTGTACTGGGACTTGCCCACGGTGGTGGTGGGCGTGCCCCGGCTCTTCAGGGTGAACAGGGTGGACCAGCGCTTGAGGACGGCGCCGGTGTGGGCGTCCACCAGGAAGTCGTCCCGGCGGGTCTCCGGGGCGCCGTTCTGCAGTTCCGTGTGGACGTGGTAGGCCAGGTGGTGGCGGGTGACCCGGGGCGCGAAGTCCCGGGCGTTGGCGCCGCCCCGGGAGCCTTCGACCCGCTCCAGCACCGAGGCCGGGTAGACCACCAGTTCCGTGGTGGGCGACCGGTTGAAGGAGCCGTGGGGCGCCTCGTCCTGGTTGGCGATGGCCAGGGCCTCGGCAGCGCCCAGGTTGGGGTGGGTGTCCACCTGGATGCCGCGCACCAGGGCGTCCGTGGGCGGGCCTTCCGCGCCCCCGGGGCCCAGGTGCAGGATCGCCTGGCCACCCCAGACCCGCAGTCCGCGGTAGCGCTGCTGCAGGCGCACATGGCGGCTGCCGTCCGGATCCCGGAGCACGTCCTTCACCTCCAGGTCGCAGTCAGGCCCCGGGGCCAGGCTGGCCAGGCGGCCGCGCAGCTCCCGGGCCAGGACCTCGGTTTCCGGGGCCCCGGCCGGGACTGCGCCGGGATCCGCGGCCGGAAGGTACGCGGCGGGAAGGAGGAAAAAAAGGCACAACGGCAGAGGCCTGTGGAAAGGCATGGAGCACCCCGCAAAAGCAGATGGCGGAACAGGATGAAGCCATGGAACGCGTGATCATAGTCTGATGCCGGAGGGGCGGGGGCAGTGCCAAAAAAACCCGGGCGTCCAGCGAAGATTTTTGACCATGGCGGCAAAGGCTTGGTTCTGTGTATACTCAACAGGCCGTGAAGGGTCTGGATGTTTGGATCCATCTTTTATTATAAAATGCTATTTTTAATGATTATTACAGAATGAGGAATATTTCATGGAAAACGCGGCGGGGCTTGGCCATGAAGAGCAGGCGTTCCCCATGACGCGGGGACCGGGGCGGGGGGCGCGGGCCGCGGGATCTCCCGGCGCCGCCCTGGGGGTGCTGGGCTCACTCTATTTCATCTTCGGCTTCATCACCTGTCTGAACGACATCCTGGTGCCCCACCTCAAGGGCGTCTTCCGCCTGAACTACACCCAGGCCATGTTCATCCAACTGAGCTTTTTCTCGGCTTATTTCCTGGTCTCCCTTCCGTCCGGGTGGCTGGTCGATCGCCTGGGCTACCAGCGGGGCATGGTCTGCGGGCTGGGCGCCATGGCCTGCGGATGCCTGCTCTTCCTCCCCGCCGCGGACGCCCGCAGCTACCCCATGTTCCTCCTGGCCCTGTTCCTTCTGGCGGCGGGCGTGACCCTCCTGCAGGTGGCGGCCAATCCGTACGTGGCCATCCTGGGCCGGCCGGAAACCTCCTCCAGCCGCCTGACCCTCACCCAGGGGTTCAACTCCCTGGGCACCACCCTGGCGCCCCTGTTCGGCTCCGCCCTGATCCTGGCCCGGGGCCCGGGCGCCGCCGAGGCGGCGGCGGTGCGGCTGCCCTACCTCATCCTGGCGGCGGTGCTGGCGGGCCTGGCCCTGTTCACGGCCCTGTTCCGGTTTCCCCAGGGCCGGCCGGCCCGCCAGCCGGACTTCCGGGCCGCCCCTGGCCCGGAGGCCGGCGCCGGAACCCGGGCGTCCGGCGCCCGGGACCGCCCCTGGCGGCACCCGCCCCTGGTGCTGGGCGCGGTGGGCATCTTCCTGTACGTGGGGGCGGAGGTGGGCATCGGCAGCTTCCTGGTGAGCTACCTGCACCGGCTGGCCCTGCCCGGCATCACCCTGGCCTGTGCGGCCCGCTACGTGGCGTTCTACTGGGGCGGCGCCATGGTGGGCCGGTTCCTGGGCTCCGCGGTGATGCGCCGGGCGGCCCCGGGCCGGGTGCTGGCCGCCAACGCCATCGCCGCCGCCGCCCTGGTGGGCGCAAGCCTGGTCGCCGGCGGCTGGGTGTCCCTGTGGGCCATCCTGGCGGTGGGCTTGTGCAATTCCATCATGTTCCCCACCCTCTTCACCCTCGCCATCCGGGACCTGGGGAACCACATGGGCGAAGCCTCGGGCATCCTCTGCATGGCCGTGGTGGGCGGCGCCCTGGTGCCCCTGGCCCAGGGCGTCCTGGCCGACCTGCAGGGCCTGCGCGTGGCCTTCCTGCTGCCCATCCTGTGCTACGGTTACATCGCCTGGTACGGGGCGGCGGGTCACCTGCGGCCGGGGGCGCCGGGGCGTCTATGATGGGAGCGGAGAGGAACGCCATGGACACCTCGAGGGAATGGGCGCTGGGGGTCGACATTGGCGGCACCAATACGGCCTTCGGGTACGTGGACCGGTCGGGCCGGTGCGTTGGCTCCGGGGTCATCGCCACCGATTCCCACCTGCCGGTGGAGCCGTTCTTCCGCCGGCTGCACGAGGGCGCCCAGGCGCTCCTGGCCACCCTGGAACCGGGCCACGCCCTGGCGGGCATCGGCGTTGCCGCCCCCAACGCCAACTACCACACCGGCACCATCGAGCGCCCGGCCAACCTCCAGTGGCCCTTCGTGGACCTGAAGGCGGAGCTGGCCCGGCACTACCAGGTGCCCGTGGCCGCCACCAACGACGCCAACGCCGTGGCCATCGGCGAACTGCTGTTCGGCGCGGGCCGCGGCATGCGGGATTTCATCGCCGTCACCCTGGGCACCGGGGTGGGCAGCGGCGTGGTGGTGAACGGCCAGCTGGTGTACGGCGCCGACGGGTTGGCGGGCGAGCTGGGCCATCTGCCGGTGACCGCCCGTTCCGGGCGGGAATGCGGCTGCGGCCGGTGCGGCTGCCTGGAAACCTACGCCTCCGCCAGGGGCATCGTGCGCACCGCCCTGGAACTCATGGCCGTCCGCCGTGCCCCCTCCCCGCTGCGCGCCATCCCGTGCAACGACTTGACGTCCCTCCTGCTGTTCCAGGAGGCGGAGCAGGGGGACGCCCTGGCCCTGGAGGCTTTCGAGATCACCGGCCGGATCCTGGGCGCCAAGCTGGCGGACCTGGTGCTGCTCACCCGCCCGGAGGCGATCATCCTGTTCGGAGGCCTGGCCGGGGCCGGCGACCTGATCTTCAAGCCCACCCGCAAGGCCATGGACGAGAACCTGCCGGACGCCTTCAAGGGCAGGACCCCCCTGCTCCCCTCGGGGGTGCGCGGCGCCGATGCGGCCATCCTGGGGGCCGGCGCCCTGCTCTGGAACGAGCTGCGCCGTCCGCCGGGCTAGCCACGACGTTTTTCTGGGAACCCGGGGCGGCCCTTCGCCCACGGGTTGTTCGCGGCCCAAGGCCCGCGTGGGGCCGGGCTGTCTTTTTTGGAGATGCCGATGCTACGTCTTTCCCTTCCCATCCTGGCCTGCCTGGGCCTGGCCGGTCCCCTCGCCGCGGACCCGGCGATCGTGGGCAAGCCTTGCCTCTTCAGTGACTATTTCGCCGAATGGCGAACCTTCCCGGCCATCCTGAGGGATGCCCAGGGGAACCTCACCTGCGGCCGCAACCTCCTGAACCGCGGCGGCGCCACCCAGGCGCCGCCGGCGGCGGGCGACCCGGCCGCCACTCCCACCCGGCGCACCCGGCGCTACGCTCCCCAGGGGCACTTCACCTACCGGGACACCGGGGGCAACATCCAGGACCTGTGGTTCGACCGCTACCGGGAAAAGGACCGGTGGCACGCGGACCAGCTGAACAACGGCGGCCGCACCACGGCCCCCGCCGCCGCCGGGGATCCCAGCGGGGTGGAGTGGGACGGCGTCTTCCATGTGGTCTACCGGGATCATGCGGGCGGCATCCAGGACCTGTGGGCCGGGCGGGAATGGCAGAGCCGGGTCCTGAACCTCGGGGACGCCACCGGGGCGGCCGCGGCCGCCGGGGACCCGGTGCAGCTGGTGCACGGCGGAGTGCGCCACGTGCTCTTCCGGGATATCCGGGGCGTCATCCAGGACCTGCAGTTCGACGGCGCCTGGACGGTGGCGGCCCTCAACCATGGCGGGCGCACCGGGGCCCCGCCGGCGCTGGGCGACCCGGCGGTGGCGAAGGTGCAGGAGGCCTGCCACGTGGCCTACCGGGACGCTTCCGGGGGGATCCAGGACCTGTGGTTCGACGGCGCCTGGCATGCCCGGCAGTTGAACGGAGGCGGCTGCACGGACGCTCCACCGGCGCTTGGGAACCCGTGCGCCCGGGTCGTGGAAGGGCGGACCCTGCACGTGACCTACCGCGACCTGGGCGGCAACGTCCAGGATCTTTGGTACGACCGCGCCTGGCATGTGCAGCGCCTGAACCAGGGCGGGGCCACGGACGGTCCCCCGGCCGGCTTCGACCCGGTGTGCCTGGTTCCTCCCAGCAACTGGGAGTACGTGGCCTACGTGGACAGCGCCGGCGACGCCCAGCTGCTGTCCCACTTCCGGGATGAGCCCTGGCGCGCCACCCGCCTGAACGAGGCCGGCCTGCGCTTCGTCGGCGGCATGTTCGTGCACTGACCCGGGGGCAGGGAGCGCCGGAGACGGACCGGGGCGGGCCGAGAGAGTGGTTACAATGAAGCCACCCCCCCGCCCCAAGTTCCTGAAGAGATTCCGCCATGCCCAACCGCCCAGGCCATGCTTCCCCGGTTCCCGCCGCGGTTGAAGGGGCGGGAACCGGGGCCTGGGAGCCGCGGTTCCTGGTGCCGGTGGACGGGCGCCTGGCCTCCGCCGGGCTGATCCGGGAAACCGCCCGGATGGCCGCGGCCCAGGGTGTTGTTTGGCTGGCGGTGTATCTGGACGCGTCCCAGCGGACCCTCTACACCCGCCAGGAACTGAGCCGCCTGGGGGCCAACCTGTGCCTTGCGGAGGAGTTGGGGGCGGACCTGGTGTGCTTCCAGCCCACCGAGCGTCCCCCGGGGCGGGAACTCCTGGCCCTGGCCAAGGCCCACCGGGTCACGGACCTGGTCCTGGACAGCGCCGGGCGCTCCCGCTGGCTGGGGCAGCCCAAGGGCGCCCATCCGCAGCCCCTGAACCCCCGTGACCTGGGCCTGGCGATCCAGATGGTGAACCCGCTCCCGGAACATTCGGATCCCCGCCTCAAGGCCTGGCCGGAAGCCATGGACTGGGGCCACCTGGGCCTGGCCCTGTTCATCGTGCTCCTGGCCACCGGAGTGGGGTTCGTGGTCTACCACTACCTGGGTCTGGCCGACGTGATCATGCTCTACATGCTGTGCATCACCGTGGCCGCCACCCAGTTCGGGCGCTGGACCACCTTCATCGCCTCGGTGGCCGCCATCCTGACCCTGGACTTCTGCTTCATCGAGCCCCGCTACACCTTCGTGGTGACGGACTTCCAGCACATCGGCACGTTCGGGCTGATGTTCGGGGTGGGCTGGGTGATCCTCGGCCTGGCCGAGCGCATCCGCTCCCAGACCAGCCTGGCCCAGGAGCGGGAGCGCCACAGCCGGGCCCTGTTCCGCCTGGGGCAGGTGCTGGCCGAAGGGGGATCGCCGGAGGCCATCCAGCACCGGGTGGACGAGTACCTGCGGCGGGAGCTGGAGGTGCCCCTGGCGGTCCTGCTCTGCACGCCCAAAGGCGACCTGGCGGACGGCAACGGGCCGGACGCCCCGTTCACCCCGGCCGACCTGGCGCTGGCCCAGCAGGCCTTGAAACAGGGCGCGCCGGTGGGGCAGGGGACCGAGACCAGCCCCCAGTCCCGGTGGTTCATGCTGCCCCTGGCCGGCCTGGAGCGGACCGTGGGGGTGCTGGCGGTGCAGCCCCGGCCCGAGGCGGTGTCCCTGCCGCCGGACCGCATGAGCCTGCTGGTGCCCCTGGCCTCCCAGGTGTCCCTGGCCCTGGAGCGGGCCAGCCTGGCCGAGGAGCGCACCCAGGCCCGGATCCGGGCCGAGCACGCCCAGCTGCGGGCGACCCTCCTCAGCAGCCTCTCCCACGACCTGAAGACCCCCCTCGGGTCCATCACCGGCGCCATCACCACCCTGCTGGACCCGGGCCCCAACACGGCCCCCGGCGACCAGAAGGTCCTGCTCAACGCCATCCACCATGAATCCCGCCGGCTGCTGCGCATGGTGAACAACCTGCTGGACATCACCAAGCTGGAGTCGGGGCAGGTGCAGGTGAAGAAGGACTGGGTGGCGGTGGAGGAGATCGTGGAAGCGGCCATCAGCCACATGGAGGAGCAGATGGGGTCCCGGCCCCTGTCGGTGGACCTGCCCGAGCAGTGGGTGCACGTGGACCCGGTGCTCCTGGACCAGGCCCTGGTGAACCTCCTGGACAACGCCCTCAAGTTCAGCCCCCCGGGCAGCGCCATCCGCATCCGCGGGGCCGTCCGGGACGGGGCCTTCCGCCTCCAGGTGGAGGACGAGGGCCCCGGCATCCCGCCCGGGGAGGAGGAGCTCATCTTCGAAAAGCTGTACCGGGGCACCGGGGGCGCCCTGGCGCCGGGCGCGGGCCTGGGGCTGGCCATCTGCCGGGCCATCGCCGAGGCCCACGGGGGCACCGTCACCGCCGGCAACCAGCCCGGCGGAGGCGCCCGGCTGACCATCTCCCTGCCCCTGGAGAACGGCGACCCCGGGTCCGTCCTGTCCCAGCTGAATCCCGACCTCACGTCCGACCTTCCAGGTGCTGCCCATGAATCCTGACCATCCCCTCATCCTGGTCATCGAAGATGACCCCTACCTGCGCCAGTACCTGAGCACGACCCTGCGCTCCCACGGCTACGGGGTCGAGGAGGCCACCACCTGGGAGGAGGGCCGGGCCAAGGCCCACAAGCTGACGCCGGACGTGCTGCTCCTGGACCTGGGGCTGCCGGACGGGGACGGCCTCAGCCTGGCCCGGGACCTGCGGGCCACCAGCCGGGTGCCCATCATCGTGGTGAGCGCCCGGGGGCGGGAGGAGGACAAGGTCCTGGCCCTGGACATGGGGGTGGACGACTACGTCACCAAGCCCTTCGGCTCCAGCGAACTGCTGGCCCGGATCCGGGTGGCCCTGCGCCATTCCGCCGAAGTGTCCGGCCCGCCCCCGGCGGTGGTGGAGCTGGGGGGGCTGCGCATGGACTTCGCCAGCCGGGAAGTGACCCTGGACAAGAAGCCGGTGCGGCTCACCAAGAACGAGTTCGACCTGCTGGCGGTGCTGGTGCGCCACGCCGGCCAGGTGGTCACCAACGGGCACCTGCTGCAGGAGGTCTGGGGCGACGCCACCGGGGCCCACCCGGCCTACGTGCGGGTGTACATGCGCAGCCTGCGCAAGAAGCTGGAGCCGGATCCCACCCGGCCCAGGTTCCTGCTCACCGAACTGGGCATCGGCTACCGCCTGAAACCGGATCCGGACGCCTGAACCGGGTCCCCCCCCGGCCAGGGACCCTCCCCAAGGAGCGAGCGATGCTGCCCCAGATCAACACCGGCAACACTGGGTTCATGGTCCTGTGCGCCAGCCTGGTCATGCTCATGACCCCGGGGCTGGCCTTCTTCTACGGCGGCCTGGTGCACCGCCGCAACGTGCTGGGCATCATGATCCAGAGCTTCGTGTCCATGGGCTGGACCACCGTGCTGTGGTGCGCCTTCGGCTACTCCATGTGCTTCGGCCCCTCCCTGGGCGGCATCATCGGCGATCCCTTCGCCCACGCCTTCATGCGCGGCATCGACCTGCACACCCTGTACCGGGGGGACGCGGCCCTGGGCATCCCCACCTTCGTGCACGTGGCCTACCAGATGATGTTCGCCATCATCACGCCGGCCCTGATCACCGGCGCCTTCGCCAACCGGGTGACGTTCAAGGCCTACATCTGGTTCCTCACCGCCTGGCTGATCTTCGTCTACTTCCCGTTCGTCCACATGGTCTGGTCCCCCCAGGGCCTGCTGGCGCGGTGGGGCGTGCTGGACTTCGCCGGCGGCATCGTGGTGCACAACTCCGCCGGCATGGCCGCCCTGGCTTCGGTGTTGTATGTGGGCAAGCGCAAGGACCGGGAGACCACCCCCCACAGCATCCCGCTGGTGGCCCTGGGCACCGGCCTGCTGTGGTTCGGCTGGTACGGCTTCAACGCCGGCAGCGAGTTCCAGGTGGACTCGGTGACCACCTCCGCCTTCATCAACACCGACTTCTCCGCCTCCTTCGCGGCCGTCACCTGGCTGGTGCTGGAGTGGGTGAACGCCAAGCAGCCCAAGTTCGTGGGCCTGCTCACCGGCGCCGTGGCCGGCCTGGTGAGCGTCACCCCCGCCGCCGGCTACGTCTCCCCCCCCACGGCGGTGCTCATCGGCGTCACCGCCGGGGTGGTGTGCTACTACGCCGTCGCCCTCAAGAACCGCCTGGGCTGGGACGACGCCCTGGATGTGTGGGGCGTGCACGGGGTGGGCGGCTTCCTGGGCATCGTCTGCCTGGGCCTGTTCGCCAACAAGGCCTGGAACCCCCACGTGGTCACCAATGGCCTGTTCTTCGGCGGCGGCTTCCGGTTCCTGGGCAAGCAGGTGGCGGCGGTGAGCCTGTCCTCCGCGTGGGCGTTCCTGTTCACCTACGGCATGCTGTGCATCATCGACCTGATCACCCGGGTCAAGGTGGGCGGAGGCATCGAGGAGATCGGCCTGGACCTGGGGCTGCACGGGGAGTCGGCCTACACCGACACCCTCTGACCTGGGCGGCCGGGAACTATACGCATGGCGGCGGTGCTGGCCGACCTGGAAGGGCTGGAGAACGGCGCGGGGGACAGCCCGGCGGAACCGGGGCAGGGGGACCGGGTGGCCGCGGCCGCTTCCTGACCGGCACCTGCAACCGCCCTACGGCGTGGCTGGCGGCTCGGGGGCGGCGCGAAGGGGAGCCGACACGGTGTAGGCCCGGCCCGGGCCCAGTTCCAGGACGCCCTCGAGCCTGGCGGGCGTCCTGGACAGTTGCTCGGACTTCTTGAGGGTCAGCCGCACACCGCCCGGGAGAGGCGTGGCGGTCTGGGGGGCGGCATTATCGATCTGATCGGCCTCGAGCGGAAAGAAGGCTGCCTTCCCGACGCCGGCGCCATGGATCGTGAGCCCAAAGGACTCCTTCTCCGCGGTCGCCTCCGTGCTCCAGGCCGGTGGCATCGGCTTGGGCAGGCGCGATCGGGCCTCCTGGAACAGCGCATGGGAGGCCGGCGCCGGACCGGGCGCCAGGCGCACCGGCAAAACCAGCGTCAGGTTCGCCTGGCCCGGAACGCAGACGTCTTTGCAGACCAGCCAGGTGACTTCGGCGGCAAGCGTGATGCTGCCGCCGGCCGCAAGGGTGTCGGGCGTCCGCATCTCCACGGGCAGCAGCACCGATCCCCGGTAGCCGTAATCGATCACCGAGCCCGAGCCCAGCCGCTCCGGCGCAGGCCATTGGAGGTCACCGGCCTGGAATCCGGCGGGCAGCTTCCACCGGACCTGCGGCGGCTCCCCGGAATCGCCTGGATTCCTCCAATAGATGTGCCACTGGTTCTGCATTTCGAAGCGCAATCCCAGCAGCAGGGGCCGTCCCGGCTGCACCGAATCCGTGTCGCTGACCAGCCGGACCTCCAGGTGTCCGGTATCCGCAGGGCGGCACCAGGCGGACGCCGCCGCCAGCACCATCAGGGTCGAAAGGAGCCTGGACCAGATGGGCATGAAACACCCCCGTCCCAGGGTAATGATTCCCCCGAAGCCGGGTCATCGGAAGCCGTTCGTTGCCGGCAGCAGCCTGTCCAACACCAGCGCCATGCAGGCCCTTGAAGACGAGGTGTCGATCAAGGTGAGCACCCACTGCGGCGCCACGGAGGCGGCGGGGTTATGGTTCCAGGGCGGGAACTGCCGACTAAATGATTCTTATATCAAAAATGAATAATAAAACTAAAAAATGATATTGGTCTAACTTTGCACCATCGCGCATCCTTGATCGATTCAATCCAGACAGGAGGGATGCGCCATGAAAGCTTGGCTGTCAAGAGCCTGGTCACGCGTACCTGAAGGCGCCATGCGCCTGGGCCTGGTGGTTCTCCTCATGGGCGTCTGCGCCCTGGCGGCCCGCGCCGCCGGGAAGACCCTGACCATCGCCTACAACGAAGAGCCCAAGACCTCCGACATGCAGATGAACACGGATGACTACCTGATTCCGCTGAACGTCTACGACCGGCTGGTGGAGTGCGTCACCACCGGCCCGGGCAAGTCGTCGCTGGTGCCGGGGCTGGCCACGGCCTGGAAGGTCAGCGCCAACGGCAAGGTCTACACCTTCCACCTGCGCAAGGGCGTGAAGTTCCACAACGGCGAGGAGCTCACCGCCCAGGACGTGGTCTACACCTTCGACCGCATGCTGGACCCGGCCACCAAGGCCCTCAACACCGACATCCTGGACTTCGTGCTGGGCGCCAAGGACCGCATGAGCGGCAAGGCCAACTACACGGTGGGCCTCAAGGCCCTGGACAAGTACACCGTGCAGATCATCCTGGAGGACCCGTTCGTGCCCTTCCTGGCCATCATGGCCAGCCCCCAGGCCTCCATCCTCAACGAGAAGTTCACCCGGCCCCTGGGCGCCAAGTACGGCCTCAGCGCGGATTCCACCTGCGGCACCGGGCCCTTCATGATGAAGGAATGGGTCCTGAACGACCACCACACCATGGTGGCCAACCCCGCCTACTGGCGCGGCAAGGCCCAGATCGACACGTTCGTGGTCAAGGTGGTCACCGACCCCGAGACCATGCGCATGCTGTTCGAGTCCGGCGAGATCGACATCTTCGACTGCGACTACGCCACCACCCAGATCCCGTACTTCACCGCCAGCCCCAAGTGGGGCAAGCAGATCGTCTCCGGCACCCGGGCCGGGATCTACTACTACTCCTTCAACCAGAAGATCAAACCGTTCGACGACGTGCGGGTGCGCAAGGCCTTCCAGATGGCCATCGACCGCAAGCAGCTGCTGGAGAAGCTCTACTACAACCAGGGCCGGATCGAGAACGGGGTCATGCCGTACGGGCTCCTGCACTTCAACCCCGCCCAGGCCACCTTCGAGTACAGCCCCGACAAGGCCCGCAAGCTGCTCGCCGAGGCCGGCTACCCCAACGGGGTGGACATGGAGATCGCCCTGGTGGCCAGCACCGGCTCCCAGTGGCTGAAGCTGGACGAAGTGGTGCAGGCCATGGTGGCCAAGGCCGGCTTCCGGGTGAAGCTGAACCAGATGGACGAGGCGGCCTTCTACGCCACCCGCAAGGAAGGCAAGCTGCCCATGTACACCAGCAAGTGGTCCGCGGACTTCAACGACCCGGACAACTTCTTCTACACCTTCTTCGGCGCCAAGGGCACCGTGGCCCGCTCCTTCAACGCCCTGGTGCAGGACAACTACAAGCTGCTGGACCAGGGCCGCTCGGAGACCGACTTCGCCAAGCGGGGCAAGCTGTACGCTGACCTGGAGAAGCGGCTGGTGATCGACCAGGCGGTGTGGGTGCCCCTGTTCTCCATGAAGCACCTGTACGTGGTCCAGCCCAAGGTCAAGAAGTTCGTGGTGCCCTGGAACGGCTGGTCCGACTTCCCCATCTACGAGGCCCGGGTCGACTAAGGCCCCTAGATGGCGAAGTTCATCCTCAAGCGCCTGCTCATCTCCATTCCGGTCCTGATCGGCATCACGTTCATCATCTTCTTCATGCTGAACGTGGTGCCGGGGGACCCGGTCACGGTGATGATGCGGGAGCACATCAGTCCGGACGTGGTGGCCCGGGTGCGCGCCCAGATGCACCTGGACGATCCGGCCCTGGTGCGCTACGTGCGCTTCCTGGCGGGTGCCCTGCGCGGCGACCTGGGCGAGTCGTACAAGCTGCACCGCCCGGTGGCGGCGCTGATCCTGGGCGCGTTCCCCAACACCATGGTGCTGGCGCTGTGGGCGGCGGCGTTCGCCTGGGTGGTGGGGATCCCCGCCGGGATCGTCTCCGCGGTCAAGCAGTACTCCCTTCCGGACAACATCTTCATGGGCTTCTCCCTGCTGGGGGTGTCCATGCCGGTGTTCTGGTCCGCCCTGCTGTTCCAGTGGGCCTTCGCGGTGAAGCTGGGCTGGCTCCCGGTGGCCGGGTTCAGCGGGTGGCGCAGCGTGGTCATGCCCGCCATCGTCCTGGGCTGGGCCAGCAGCGGGATGATCGCCCGCCTGACCCGCTCCAGCCTGCTGGAGGTGATGCGCAACGACTACATCCGCACCGCCCGGGCCAAGGGCATGCGGGAACTGCCGGTGATCCTCGGGCACGCCCTGAAGAACTCCCTGCTGCCGGTGGTGACGGTCATGGCCATCCAGGTGGCCGGCCTGCTGGCGGGGGCGGTGATCACCGAGAGCGTGTTCAACATCCCCGGCGTGGGGCGCATCGCCGTCAACGCCATCCAGTCCCGGGACATGCCCCTGCTCCAGGGCGCGGTGCTGTTCGAGACCATCCTGGTCATCGTCTTCAACCTGGGCGCGGACATCCTCTACGCCTACCTGGATCCGCGGATCAAGGCCAGCTGAGGGGAGCCGCCATGACCGACCCCGACACCCTCGCCGGCCCCTCCTGGGAACAGGAGGCGGCGGCAGCGCCGCCGGCCTCCTTCCTCCGGGACATGGCGCGGGCCTACCGGCGCAACCGCATGGCCATGGCCGGCGCCGCGGTGGTGCTGGTCCTGGCCCTGCTGGCGGTCCTGGTGCCCCACCTGAGCCCCTGGGACCCCTATGCGGTGGACCTGGACTTCATGTCCCAGGCCCCCTCCCGGACCCACTGGCTGGGCACCGACCAGTACGGGCGCGACCTGCTCACCCGGATCCTGTACGGCACCCGCATCTCCCTGGTGATCGGCATCGTGCCCACCCTGCTGGCCATGACCCTGGGCACCGTGCTGGGGCTCGTGGGCGGGTACTACCGCGGCCTGGTGGACCTGGCCATCATGCGCCTGTGCGACGTGGTGCTGGCGTTCCCCTCCCTGCTCCTGGCCATGGTGGTGATGTACACCCTCGGCGCCACCCTGGTGAACATCTTCATCGCCCTGGCGGTGGTGGGCTGGGCCGGCACCGCCCGGGTGGTGCGCTCCCAGGTGCTGGCCCTGCGGGAGAAGGAGTTCGTGGAGGCGGCCCGGGCGGTGGGGGTGCGCAACCGGGTGATCATGGTGCGCCACATCCTGCCCAACTGCCTGCCGGCCCTCATCGTCCTGTTCACCCTGGGCATCCCCGGGGCCATCCTGTCCGAGGCCACCCTCAGCTTCCTGGGCATCGGCGCCCAGCCGCCCACCCCAAGCTGGGGGCTGATCGTCACCAGCGGCAAGGAATTCCTGTTCTCCGCCCCCTGGATCGCCATCAGCCCGGGCGTGTTCATCCTGGTGACCGTGCTGGCCTTCAACTTCATGGGCGACGGCCTGCGCGACGCCCTCGACCCGCACATGAAGCCATGACCGCACCCGCCGCCTCCCCCACGCCCGATGGCCAGGTCCTGCTCGCCCTGGAATCGGTGAGCACCTCGTTCTTCACCGCCGACGGGGCGGTGCCGGCCATGAGCGGCGTGAGCGTGGCCATCCGCCCGGGGGAGATCCTGGGCCTGCTGGGCGAATCCGGCTGCGGCAAGACCGTCACCGCCCTGTCCATCCTGGGCCTGCTGCCCGGCACCGGGCGCATCGTCGCCGGCCGGATCCAGTTCCAGGGCCGGGACCTGGCGCGCCTGGACCGGAACGCCCTGTGCGCCCTGCGGGGCGACCAGATCGCCATGATCTTCCAGGAGCCCATGACCGCCCTGAACCCCGTGTACACGGTGGGCCGCCAGGTGCGGGAGGCCATCCTGCTGCACCGCCCGGTGGGCCGCGCCGAAGCCCGGCGCCAGACCCTGGAGATGTTCCGCCTGGTCGGCATCCCCGAGCCGGAGGCCCGCTACCGCTGCTATCCGCACCAGCTCTCGGGCGGGCTGCGCCAGCGGGTGATGATCGCCATGGCCCTGGTGTGCGAGCCCAGCCTGCTCATCGCCGACGAGCCCACCACCGCCCTGGACGTGACCATCCAGGCCCAGATCCTGGACCTCATGCGCGCCTTGCGCCAGCGGCTGCGCACCGCCATCCTGTTCATCACCCACGACCTGGGGGTGGTGGCGGAGCTGTGCGACCGGGTGGTGGTCATGTACGCCGGCGAGGTGGTGGAGGAGGCGGACGTGTTCGACCTGTTCGAACGTCCCGCCCATCCGTACACCCTCGGCCTGCTGGGCTCCATCCCCGGCACCGCCGCGTCCCGGCGCGCCGACGGGCGCCTGTGCGCCATCCCCGGGGTGGTGCCCAACCTGCTGCGCCTGCCCTCCGGCTGCCGGTTCCACCCGCGCTGCCCTGACGCCCGGGACCTGTGCCGGGCCCAGGCGCCCCCCTGCTGCCAGCTGGGGCAGGGGCACATGGCCCGGTGCTGGAACTTCGCCGACGGGGAGACGAAGCCATGACCCCCTTCCTGGACGTGCGCGGCCTCAAGAAGTACTTCCCGGTGCGCACCGGCGCCTTCGGCTCCGAGACGAGGGTGGTGAAGGCGGTGGACGACGTGACCTTCACCGTGCGGCGCCAGGAGACCTTCGCCCTGGTGGGGGAGTCCGGCTGCGGCAAGAGCACCCTGGGGCGGACCCTGCTGCGCCTGGTGGAGCCCACCGCCGGCACGGCGGCCCTGGACGGCACCGAGCTCACCGCCCTGGGTACCGAGGCCCTGCGCCGCATGCGCATGCGCATGCAGATGATCTTCCAGGACCCGTACGCCTCCCTGAACCCGCGCATGCGCGTGGGCGACATCATCGCCGAGCCCCTGGCCACCCACAAGGTGGGCGGGCGCGGGAAGGAGCGGGAAGCCCGGGTGCTGGAGCTCATGCGGGTGGTGGGCCTGCGCCCCGACGCCCTGCGCCGCTACCCCCACGAGTTCTCCGGCGGCCAGCGCCAGCGCATCGGCATCGCCCGGGCCCTGGCCCTGAACCCCGAGTTCATCGTCTGCGACGAGCCCCTGTCGGCCCTGGACGTGTCCATCCAGGCCCAGGTGCTGAACCTGCTGGGGGACCTGCGGGAGGCCTTCCACCTCACCTATCTGTTCATCACCCACGACCTGTCGGTGGTGCGCCACTTCGCCCAGCGGGTGGGGGTCATGTTCCTGGGCCGGCTGGTGGAGGCGGGCCCCGCCGAAGCCCTGTTCACCGCCCCCCGCCACCCGTACACGCGCTTCCTCATGGCTGCGGTGCCGGTGCCCGACCCCCGCCGGCGGGACCGGGAGAGGCTGCTGCTGCAGGGGGACATCCCCAGCCCCATCGACCTGCCTTCCGGGTGCCGGTTCCGCACGCGCTGCCCGTTCGCGTCGGAACGGTGCGCCCGGGAGGACCCGCCCGGGACCGTGGACGGGGAGCGCACCTGGGCCTGCCACTTCCCGTTGGCGTGAGGAGAGGCCCGCGCGGCCGCGGGGCGTTCGGACCGGCTGGAGCCTGGGCCCCGGTGGTCAGGAACTTTATGAATGGATGCGAGCGACCACGAGCATGGGTATGAAGACCCTTTGCTCCTGGGCCTGAGCGAGCTGTCCCAGAGATACCTGTACATGTTGGATAATTCGAATAAAGGCTTATCCAACATGGAGGAATTTGGCCATTTTTTTGCCGTGGTTCGCAGTAATGATTTCCTGCGCCAGGAATGGTGCGAGCTGCGGCGACGGGGCCAGCCGGCCGCTGCTTTCTCTGCCGTGGTACGGCGGATCCTGGACTTCCTGGACACCTGTCTCGATCTGGGCGATGCCCGTTTCCAGGAGACCATGGCAGCCATGACCGCGCTGGCATCGCCCCAGAAAGAAGCTGCGCTCTGGACCGTGTTCCTGGGCCTCGGTCACCAGGCCCTGCGCACCTGCAATGATGAAATCCGATTCAGGCCCGCCTTGCCGGTGCGGTTGGAGGACCAGGCCATCGATGCGGGTGTCTTCTTCGGCAAGATTTCGGAGGAGTGGCTCGCCCTCCGCCGGCACATCGTGGTGGACCTGCGCAATGACTTCATGGCCCGCAACCTGGTCAAGGTCTACGCAGTGGCCAGAGAAAAAGGGCCGCCCCTGGTGGTCGTGGTCGGCGCCAACCATGGGGAAGGGCTCAAGGCACTGCTGGAACGGCAACTCGGTCCCCAGGTCCGAATCCTGACCCGGGATTCCCGTGAAGCCTTCAAAGCCCTCTTCGAGAGCCCGTCGCCAGCCCGCAGCGTGGCAATCCTCCAACGCCACTACGGGGCTTGCCGGCCAGAACGGCATGGGTTCCGCACGGTTCTCGCGATTGCGGAGCGTTCTTGCGGATTTTTCCTGACGGACGCAGGGCAAAAGATCTACCGTCTGGTCGGATGTCCGAAGACTTTGACCACGGAGCAAGTGGCGTTCGGCGGGCCGCAGATTTCCGGCTCGGACTGGCCGGAGAACGAATTGCGGCCCCTGGCCGAACCTTTGCATGGCCACGGGATGCACCAGGCGATTCCCTGCGTGATCCTGTGACGCTTCCCTCCGGAACCAGGCGTCGTCCAGCCTCAGGCGGTGACGGTGGTCGGCGAAGGTGAAGCCCAGCCACTGCGGGCCTTGTTGCCAAATGTGGAACTATAGTTACACTTTTAGGTGTGAGGTGCAGGGTGGAACTCAAGGCCCGGACGAAACCCCTGACTGAGGTGAGGCGCCATACCTCTGAAGTATTTGAAGAGATCCGCGCGACCAAGGTGCCGGTTGTGGTGACCGAACATGGCAGGAGCGCTGGCGTGATCATGGACCCTGAGATGTTCGACCTGCTGGCAGAACGTCTCCATGTGCTGGAAGAAATTGCACTTGGCGAGATGGATATCGCCGCGGGCAACCATGTGGACTGGGACCAGGTCAAAGCAGGGCTTCAGAAATGGAAGCGCTGAGCCTTCGGTTCGCCAAGCGCGCCGAGCGCCAGCTCGATGACATCCTCGGGTACATTGCCCTCGATAATCCCGATGCAGCTCAAAAAATAGCAGAGCACATCGAAGCGTTGATGGGCAAGGTTGCGGCGTTCCCGGACCTCGGCCGGACGGTGTTCGATGACCTGCCTTACCGGGAGGTTCCGGCCTACCCGTGCCGGCTGGTCTACAGGCGCATGGGACCGACGCTTTGGGTCGTGACCGTCCTCAGGGTGGAGCAGCTGCTTCGTCGCGGCATGCTGGACGGCTGAGGGGCCGGCCATCGGAAACCTCAGTCGTACTTGACCGGCGTCAGGTACTTCGGATCCTTGTGCCAGTCCCAGTAGGTGGTGCGGATGCGCGTGGTGACCGGGCCGGGCAGCCCGTTCCCCAGGGGCCTGCCATCGATCCGGGTGATGGGCATGATCCCGCCCGAGGTGCTGGTGATGAAAGCCTCGTCGCAGTCCGCCGCCTCCGCGGCGGGAACCTTGCGCTCCTGGAGGGGGATGTCCAGCGCCCGGCAGATCTCCATGGCGGTCCGCCGGGTGATGCCCTGGAGCATGCCCCGGTCGGGCGTGGCCACGGTGCCGTCCCGCACCAGGAACAGGTTGAAGCCCGGCCCCTCCACCAGGTTGCCGCCCAGGTCGCACAGCACCGCGGTCTCGCCGCCCCGCTCGTAGGCGTCGAACAGCCCGGCGGTCAGGTCGAGCCAATGGTAGTTCTTCACGGTCGGATCCACCGAAGCTTCCGGGATGCGCAGCACACGGCTGACGACCAGGTGCAGCCCGGCCTTCTGCTTCTCCAGGCTGGCGATCCAGGGAATGGGCGCCGCGAAGGCGTAGAACTGGTTGCGGCAGTAGCGCGGGTCGCGGTTGTCCGGGGCCAGGGGCGTGCCCCGGGTGCAGATCATCTCCACGTTGGCTTCCCGCATCCCGCTCAAGGCCACGCACTGCACCAGGATCTCCCGGATGAGGTCGATCCCCATGACTTTCATGCGCAGCCGGTCCATGCTCCGGCTGAACCGGGCCAGGTGGTCCTCCAGGCGGAAGAAGCAGCCCTGCCAGACGTGCGCCACATCGTAGGTCACGTCCGACCGGATGAAACCCCAGTCGATGATGGGGATCCGGGCCTCGTTCAGGGGCAGGTACTGGCCTTCCACGTACGCCACCCCGTTGGCAAACGTCGGGTTCACGGTCGAATCCACGTACCCTCCTGCGCGCCGGTTCAAGCAGGTTCCTGGGAGATGTCCTGCTTCGATGTTACGATGAACGATTCGACCCGTGCTGGCCGGATCTTCAGATCATCGGGCGGTCGCCCTCCCAGGTGGTCACCAGGCGTCCGGTGATGGGCCGGATGCGTTCGATGGCCGCCTCCACGTCCGCGTCGGCCAGGTCCCGGTGGGTGATGAAGCGCAGGGACCCGCCCACCGGCAGCACCCGCACCTTGGCCTCCTCCAGGATCAGCACCGCCGCGCCGGCGTTGGGCACCGGCACCAGCAGGATGTTGGTCTGGGGCGCCGGCACCGTGAAGCCCATCTCCCGCAGCCCGTCCGCCAGGCGCCGGGCCTTGGCGTGGTCCTCCCCCAGGCGCGGCAGGTAGTCCAGGGCCACCAGGCCGGCGGCGGCCATCACGCCTCCCTGGCGCACCCCGCCTCCCAGCATCTTGCGCAGGCGCCGGGCCCGGTCCATGGCGCCCCGGGAGCCGCACAGCACCGAGCCCATGGGCGCGCCCAGCCCCTTGCTCAGGCAGACGGACACCGTGTCCACCCCCCAGGCCAGGGCGGACAGGGGCTCCCCGAGGGCGGCGGCGGCGTGCCACAGGCGGGCGCCGTCCAGGTGCACCTTGAGCCCCACCGCCTGGGCCTGCTCCACCAGGGCCCGGTGCTCGGCCCCGGTGAGCGCCGCGCCGCCGGCGAAGTTGTGGGTGTTTTCAAGGCACAGCAGCGCGGTGCGCAGGGCGTAGTAGGGGCCCGGTCTGCCGGCGGCGCGCCACACCTGCATGGGCACGATCCGGCCCGGGCCGCCCTCCCAGGGCAGGGCCTCGGGCATGCCCCCCGCCAGCCAGGCCCCGGTGCCCAGTTCCGAGCCCAGCACGTGGGCCTGGGCCGGGGCCAGGAAGCGGTCGCCCCGCTGCAGGTGCAGCATGAGGGCCAGGAGGTTGGCCATGCACCCGGTGGGGACCCAAAGCCCCGCCTCCTGGCCCAGCAGGTCCGCCACCCGCCGCTCCAGGCGGTCCATGGTGGGGTCCCGGTCCAGCACGTCGTCGCCCACCTCGGCGGCGGCCATGGCCATGCGCATCTCCGGGCCCGGGCGGGTCACGGTGTCCGAGCGGAAGTCCAGGGTCTTCATGGCCGTCTCCAGGCATCCAGGGGAAAGACAACAGGCTCAAGCGAGACCATGATAGCCCGGGAACCGGGCGCCGCTCCCGGCCGGAGGGCTTGCGCGGCCGCCACCACCGGATCACCCTCGATGCGGACCCGCCGTCCAGGAGCCGCCATGACCCTGTCCCATGCCATGCTGCCCGGCCCCGTGCCCGGCCCGGGGTTCCCATGATCGTCCTGGAGGACTTGCACAAGGCGTTCCTGGTGAAGGACAAGCGCACCCGCGCCCGGCGCCGGATCGAAGCGGTGCGGGGCATCTCCCTGCGGGTGGCCCCGGGGGAGATCTACGGCCTGCTGGGCCCCAACGGCGCCGGCAAGTCCACCACGCTGCGCATGATCGCCGGCCTCATGCGGCCGGACCGGGGGCGCATCCTGGTGGGCGGCCTGGACACGGTGCGCCACCCGGAACAGGCCCGGGCCCAGGTGGGCTACCTGGCCACGGACCTGGGCGTCTACGGGCGCTTCACGCCCCGGGAGCTGCTGCGCCTGTTCGGCGAGTTCCAGGGGCTGGAGCCGCGCACCGCCGAGCGCCGGGCCATGCACCTGCTGGAGCGGCTGGGCCTGGGCGGATTCCAGGACATCCGCATGGAAGGCTTCTCCGGCGGGCAGAAGCAGAAGGTCTCCATCGCCCGGGCCCTGCTCCACGACCCCAAGGTGGTGATCTTCGACGAGCCCACCACCGGCCTGGACGTGTTCACCGCCCGGGCCGTGCTGGACCTGCTGCGGGCCATGCGCGACGAGGGCCGTTCGGTGGTGGTGTCCACCCACATCATGCCCACGGTGGAGGCGGTGTGCGACCGGGTGGGGATCCTCTTCGACGGCGTCCTGCACGGGGACGCGCCGCCCCGTGAGATCCTCGCCGGCCGGGGCGTGGCCAGCCTGGACGAGGTGTTCTTCCAGCTGGCGGCCGAAGCCCAGGGGGACCGGCCATGAAGGCCGCCCTCCTGGTCCTCAAGAAGGAGTTCCTGGAACTGTCCAAGGACAGGCGGACCCTGTTCTTCACTTTCGGCATGCCCCTGATCCTGTACCCCCTGATCTTCGCCATGATGGGCCGCCTGGGCAGCCACGACGCGGCGCTGCGGGCCGGGAAGGCCAGCCGGGTGTGCCTGGTGGATCCGTCCGGGGTGCTGGCCCCGGCCCTTCGGGACGATCCACGCCAGTTCCGGCTGGTGCCTCCCCCTCCTGGCGACCTGCGCCAGGCCATCCGGGACCAGAAGCTGGAGCTGGAGGTGGAGGTGGAGCCGGACGGGGCGGCCAGGCTGGCCCGCCAGGAAACCCTGCAGGTCAAGGCTCAGTTCGACGAGAGCGACGACTCCTCGCGCCTGGCCCTGGACCGCCTGCGGGGGGTGGTCAGGCAGCTGCAGACCCGCTGGGTGCAGGAGCGCCTGCACCGGCTGGGGGCGCCGCCCCAGCTGGCCGAGCCGGTGCGCCTGGAGACCGTCCAGGCCGGGGACCTGGGGCTCACCGCCGGCAAGATGATCGGCTCCTTCCTGCCCTACCTTCTGATGATCATGATGTATGCGGGCGCCATGCAGCACGGCATCTACGCCACCGCCGGGGAGAAGGAGCGGGGCACCCTCCTGAGCCTGCTGGCCACGCGCCTGCCGCGCACCCAGATCATCCTGGGCAAGCTCCTGTACATCTTCGCCATCGGCATCCTGTCGGCGCTGGTGAACCTGGCCAGCATGGGCCTGTCCGTGGCGCGGCTGCTGGCCTCCGCGGCCGGCCCCGAAGCGCCGGCCCACGCCCAGGCCGCCGCCACCGGCCTGGCGGCCCTGGCCACGCCGGGAGTCCTGGGCTTCACCTTCCTGCTGATGGTGCCCCTGGGGCTGTTCTTCGCCAACTTCATCCTGCTGGCGGGCATCCAGGCGCGCACCACCCTGGAAGCCTCCACCGCCCTCACCCCGGGCATCTTCGTGGTGGTGTTCCTGGGGGTTTTTTCCATGGCCCCGGGCATCGAGAAGATGGGGTGGCTGCCGTACGTGCCGGTGCTGAACGTCAGCCTAGCCATCCGCAAATTGTTCAGCCAGCAGGCAAATATGGGGCAATACTGGGTGGCGCTGGCCATGACCCTGGGCCTGGCGGCCCTGATGACCTGGGTCTCGACCCGCATGCTAAACCGCGAGTCCGCGCTATTTCGGCTATAGTGGGAAACGTTATTGCATCAGGGGATTCAGCATGGCAACCAAGACGAAAACCTCCGAAGCATCTGCGCCGGCGCCGGAAGGATCGGTGGAGCGGGTTTTCTCCGAGGGCCTGGCGCACCTTGACGCCGGCGACCTGGTTGCCGCCGCCAAAGCCTTCACCTACGTGCAGGAGCAGGCAGTGCACCAGGACCGCCTGAACCTCCTGCGCACCGCCCGCAGTTACCTGGCCGCCATCCAGGCGCGGGTGGAAGAGAAGGGCGAGGCGTCCAAGGAATCCCCCGAGCTGGCGGCGCAGCTGCTGCTCAACCGCAAGGACCCGGCAGGGGCCCTGGCCAAGGTGGCGGCCGGCCTGCAGGCCGCCCCGGACCGGCCCGCCCTGCATTACCTCAAGGCCCTGGCCCACGCCCAGCTGGGCCAGAGCCAGGAATCCGCCGACGCCCTCGCCCGCGCGGCGGAGCTGGACCCCGACCTGCTCTTCCAGTTCCGCCTGGAGCCGGATTTCGAGGCCGTGCGCCACTCCGCGCCCTTCGCGGCGATCATGCGCAGCTGATCCATGAATGCCCCCAGGGGTCTGCACGCCGACCTGCCCCTGCGGGTGGTGACCATGGGAGGCGGCACCGGCTTGGCGGCCCTGCTGCGGGCGGTCAAGGCGGAAGCGGACCGGGCGCGGGATCCCTGGAAGCTCACGGGCATCGTCACCGTCTCCGACGATGGGGGCTCCAGCGGGCGGCTGCGGGACGAACTGGGCGTCATCCCCCCCGGCGACCTGCGCAACTGCCTGTCCGCCCTCACCCGGGAGGAATCGGTCCTGTCCGACCTGCTGAACTACCGCTTCAAGGGCGACGGTTCCCTGGCGGGGCACTCCCTGGGCAACCTGATGCTCCTGGCCATGGCGGACCTGGCCGGCGACTGGGTGCGGGCCATCCGCCAGCTGTCCGGGGTCCTGGTGACCGTGGGCCGGCTGTATCCCTCCACCCTGGTGCCGGTGGTGCTGCGGGCCGAGGACATGGAAGGGCGGGTGTACTGCGGCGAGACCTCCGTGAACTCGGCCACCCCGCCCCTGGCCCGCCTGTGGGTGGAGCCCCACGACGCCGAGCCGCTGCCGGAGGCGGTCCTGGCCATCCTCAAGGCGGACGTGATCGTGCTGGCCCCGGGCAGCCTGTACACCTCCACCATCGCCGCCCTTCTCATCGCCGAACTGCGGGCGGCGGTGGCCCGCACCGGCCTGCCGGTGCTCTACGTGGCCAACCTCATGACCGAACCGGGAGAGAGCGCCGGCATGGACCTGGAGGCCCACGTGGCCAGCATCCAGGCCTACGCCGGCATCGCCCTGCATACGGTCATCGCCAACACCACCCCGCTGCCGCCGGCTCTGCTGCGACGGTATCTCAAGGAGGGCGGCGCACCGCTCCTGGCCGACGCCGGCACATTGTGCGGCGTGCCGGTGGTGGCCCGCCCCCTGCTCGATCCGGAGGCGGAAATGGCCCGCCACCACCCGGTCCTGCTCAACCGGGCCATCCGGGAAGTGATCGCAACCTTATAGCTACTGGCTCTGGACAGGTTTTCCGACGACAATGAGGCTGCCGCCCCCGGGGCGGCCACAGCGCGGCAGGACGGCAGGAGCGGATCGATGGGCTTGAAGGGCGATCTATCCACCATGGGACTGGAGGACATCCTCCAGTGGCTTGCGGTGGGCAAGAAGACCGGCGTCCTGGAGCTCAAGGGCTTCCTGCACACCAAGCGGGTGTCCTTCGCCGATGGCCGGATCACCAGCGTGTGGTCCTCGGACCCCCGGGAATACCTGGGCCAGTACCTGCTGGCCTTCAACCGGATCACCGAGGAGCAGCTGCGGGAGGCCCTGGCCACCCAGGAGGACGAGAACCAGCTCCTGGGGCGGATCCTGGTGAACCGCCAGCTGATCACCGAGGCGGAGATCCGCCGCATCGTCCAGATGAAGGTGGAGGAGTCCATCTACGACACCTTCCTGTGGACCATGGGCACGTTCGAGTTCATGGACGGCCAGCCGCCCCCGCAGAGGTCCATGCTCCTCGGCCTGGAAGTGACCGGGGTGGTGCTGGAGGGGGCCCGGCGCATGGACGAGTGGAAGCGCGTGCGCATGGTCATCAAGGGCGGGGACGCGATCCTGGCGGCGGTGCCCGAGGCCATCGCCGAGATGCTGCCCCTGGCCTCCGAGGACGCGGACATCCTGGCCCGCCTGGACGGCTACAAGACCGTGGACCAGCTGGTCATCGAGATGCGGGTGCCGGAGTTCAAGGCCAACAAGCTGCTGTTCGACCTGTGCGAAAAGGGCCTGGCCGCCCTGGTGCATCCCGGGGGCAAGCTGGGGGAGCAGTCCAGCCTGCAGCTGCAGCGGGCCCGCCAGCTGGTGGAGCGCCAGAAGCTGCAGGAAGCCCAGGAGGAGCTGCGCCAGCTGCTGCAGGAACAGCCCAAGCTGCACGAAGCCACGCGCATGCTCCAGGTGGTGGAGCACCTGCTCAACGACCGCACGGTGGACGAGCGCCTGGTGCCGGAACTGGCGATATCGATTGAAGATCTCATGGAGGCCCAACTGGGGCCCAATGAAGCATTCCTTGCTACCCGGGTGAACGGGGTCTGGAGCATCCACGACATCATCTCCATCTCCCCCTTCCCCCAGGAGGAATGCACAGCGATCTTCTCCAAGCTGATCAAGCGTGGGATCCTCAAAGTCCAGAAACCATCAGGAGGCCTCCAGCCGGAATATGGGCGGTGAGGCCGTCGCCACCGGAGAGGGCCGATGCGCATCTTCCATACCCTGACCATTGCCGCCGCCATCCTGCTGGCTTCCTGGGCCCCGGCCCAGGCCGCCCAGACCGCCCGGGCCAAGCCCCAGAAGCCCAAGGTCTCGGTGGCGGCGCTCCAGGCCCAGATCAAGAAGCTCACCGAGGAACGGGACGATCTGCAGAGCCGCTTGACCGCCACCGAGGGCCTGCAGGAGGACCTGGCCGCGGCCCGGCAGAGCCGCGACCTGGCCCGCCAGGAGGCGGACAACAGCCGCAAGGAGCTGGACCAGATGAAGGCCGCCCTGTCTGAGAACCAGGGCAGTTCCGACACCATCCTCAAGGAGCTGCAGAAGACCAAGGAGGACCTGGAGGCCTGCCAGGCCGCCAACGAGACCCTGCGCACCGACCTTGAGGCGGCCAAGGCCAAGCGGGACGCACCCACCGGCGCGGGCGCCCTGGTGCCCATCACCCCCGAGATCACGCCCGCCCGGCCCCTGAACCTGGGCCGCATCACCCCCAAGGCCAAGAAGATCGACCGGGGCGTCGTGGTGGTGAACGTGCTGGTGAGCGAGAGCGGCGAAGTGCTGGACACCCGCCTGCTCCAGGGCCTGCCCGGCCACGGGGAGTGGATCGACAAGGCCAACGCCACCTGTGTGGAACAGGCCCGCCGGCTGGTGTTCGACCCGGCCCGGGCCGCCGACGGCATAACCAAGGTGCGGGTCTGGCAAGGGGTCGGGTTCATGGTGGACTGATCCCGGGGTATCCGGGTGTCGCCAGGGTTCAGACTTCGTAGGTGCCCTTGCCGCTGATGATCACTTTGCCGGGGGTCTTGACCAGGAGCCATTCGTTGGGAACCAGCACGTGGTCTTCCCGGTCGTCCTGGATGGTCACCCATTGGGGGACAGGCCTGCGACCTGGCGCGCGCAATCGGTGCCGCTGGTGGCGCTGGCGCGGATCCACACGAAGGCGGTGAGGGGCAGGCCCAGGGCCTCCCAGTGGACGCGCGCGCCGTACCCGCGGATGATGCCCTGGCCCTCCAGGCGCTTGATCCGCTCGAACACCGCCGGGCGGGACAGGTGCACTTCCCTGGCGATCTGCTCGTGGCTCAGGCGGCCGTTGTCCATCAGCACGCTGACGATTTTCCGGTCCATGGCGTCCATGCCCGCCTCCTTGCTCCGTTGCCGAGACCAGTTTGGTCCGGGCCAGCGGGATGGCAACCGTTGTGGGCGGATTCCGACGGAACGTCGGCACCGGGCCGCAATAATCCCGGAACTGGCCGCACCCCCTTGAACGGATCGTCAGGCCCAGCGCACCGCGTACACCGGCGGCAGGTGTTCCGCCACGGTGGTCCAGGCGTCGCCGCCGTCCTCGCTCACCCACAGGGAGCCGGTGGTGGAGCCGAAGGCCAGGCCACGGCCGTCCGCATCCGCGTCCAGGGCGTGGCGCAGCACCAGGTCGTAGGCCTGCTCCTGGGGCAGGCCCCGGCGCAGGGTCTCGAAGCTGCGGCCCCCGTCCCGGGTGCGCAGCACCACCACCTTGGCGTCCAGGGGCACCCGCCGCTCGTCCTTGTCCCCGGGCACGAACCAGGCGGTGTCCGGGTCCTGGGGATGCACCGCCACCGGAAACCCGAACCCGGTGAGGGAGTCCCTCGGTTCGAATGCATCGGACGGCACCAGGAGCCGCCACACCGCGCCGCCGTCCGCGGAATGGTAGATGCCGTTGTGGTGCTGGGCCCACAGGGTCTCCGGGTGCGTTGGGCATTGCACCAGGCGGTGCACGTCCTGGATGCGCATGTCCGTCTCCCGCCCGGGAGGCACGTAGGCGGCGCGCATGCCCTGCCCATGGCAGGCCCAGGTCCCGCCCCCGTCCTCGGAGCGCCAGACGCCCCCGCTGGACACGGCCAACGTCACCCGCCGGCCGTCCCGGGGGTCCACGCAGATGGAATGGATGCCCGGGTAGTCGGCGCCTCCGGCGAGCCACCTTCGCCGGTCCGGATGCTCCCACAGGCTGCGCACCAGGTCCCAGGTGGCGCCCCGGTCCGGCGAACGGAACAGCCCGCCCGGGATGGTGCCCGCCCACAGCAGGCCCTCCTGGTCCGCCAGGCCCGGCTCCAGGGCCCAGAAGCGCTGGAGTTGCCAGGGGATCACCCGGCCCATGGGATCCTTCTCCTCGTAGCCGGCGGGCGGCTCGGGGTAGGCGGGCACGCCCACCTCCTCCCAGGTGGCGCCCCGGTCCGGGGACCGGTGCAGCTTGGCGCCGAAGTGCCCGTGGTCCAGGGCGGCGTACCACAGGCCGTCCCTCGGGTCGGGCAACGTCAAGGTGACGTTGTCCCCCAGGAAACAGACCCGTTCCACCTGCCACCGGCCGCGCCCGGAAGGCCCCAGGCAGAACAGCCCCTTGCGCGTGGAGACCAACAGCCGGCCGGCCATCTCAACCTCCCGAAAGGGCCTGCATGACCGCCACCTCGTCCTCGTCCCCCACCGGATCCCCCAGGCCTTCCCGGTCTCCGGAGGGCCGTCCGTTCACGAACACCACCATGTGCCTGCGCAGGATTCCGTGCTCGTCCAGCACGTAGCCCCGCAGGCGGGGATAGCAGGCGAAGGCCGCCTCCAGCGCTTCCCGGGCGGTGCGCCCCGGCACCTGGCAGGGAGGGCAGGGCACGTGCCGCTGGAGGTTGGCTGTGAAGACCACGCGAGCCATCAGGCGGCCAATATGGGTCCTCTCGAGGCGTCAGGGAAGGGGCCCGGATAGACTGAAAAAATGAACAAAACCCGTCTGGGTGTCCTCCTGGGCATCACCCTGTCCATCCTGTGGGGGATCTCCTTCCTGAGCATCAAGGTGGCCGTGGTGGAGATCCCGCCCATGACCATGGCCGTGTACCGCTTCGCCATCGCCGTGGCGGTGCTGCCTCTGGTCGCCCGCCTGGGCGGGGAGCGGCTGGGGGTGGCTCGGTCGGACCTGCCGGTGCTGGTGGCCGGCGGCTTGACCGGCGTGACCCTGTATTTCCTGGGGGAGAACCACGGCGTCGCCCTGCTCACCGCCTCCGAGTCCTCCCTGGTGGTGAGCCTCATCCCCGTGGCGGCGGTGCTGGCCGAACGGGTGTTCCTGGGCCGGCGGGTGGCGGCCAAGGTGTACTGGGGCGCCATCCTCTCCACCTTGGGCGTGGCCCTCATCTTCGCCCGTTCCGCCGGAACGTCCAGTTCCCGCCTGGGCTACCTGTACATGCTCCTGGCCTGCGCCGCCTGGGTGGCGTACGGCCTGGTGACCCACCGGGTGGCCAGCCGCTACGGCATCCTGTGCATCTCCTTCTGGCATTGCCTGTTCGGACTCATCGGGTGCATCCCCTTCGCCCTCACCGAAGCGTCGGGCTGGCGCGTTCCGGGCACGGTCGCGGTCCTGAACGTCCTGTACCTGGGCCTGGCCTGCTCGGCCCTGGCCTTCTGGCTGTACATCGGCAGCCTGAACTGCCTGGGCCCCGCGGTGGCGTCCATCTTCATCAACGTGGTTCCCGTCGTGTCCGTGGCCGCTTCCTACCTGTTCCTGGGCGAGCGCCTGCACTCCCTCCAGCTGGCGGGCGGGGCCGTGGTGGTGGCTGGGGTGTTCCTGGCCACGGCACCCGGGGGCAGCGCCTGGGGGACCGCGCCGGACACCCGCAACCGTACCGGCAGCTAGGTGATGGGCGTCCCGGCCGGCACCGGCTCCTGGGGGCCCAGCAGGACGCAGGTGCTCCCGTCCTCGGTTTCGGCGCACAGGAGCATGCCTTCGGAAACCTGGCCGGCGAACTTGGTGGGCTTGAGGTTGGTGAGCACCACGATGGAGCGGCCCAGGAGCTGGTCCGCCCCATAGTAGGGCACCAGGCTGGTGACGATCTGGATGGGTCGCTCGAAGCCCACCTCCACCTGCAGGCGGTACAGCTTCTCGGTCTTGGGGACCCGCTCCACCTCCAGCACCCGGCCCACCCGCAGGGCCAGCTTCTTCCAGTCATCGAACAGGATGGTCTCCATGGGGCGCCTCGCCGGATCCGGTGGATGGATCCATCCAACCTATCATGTGCTTCCCGGCCCGGTTCCGAGTAATCTGGAGAAGGCAAGTCACCTGCCGTGGTGGCATTGGACCAACCGGCCGGAAGACTCTGCGCCGTCCCGGGGAGGTTCCATGCATCCGTCCAGCGCTCCTTCCACCGTCATCCAGCGCCACTACAGTCTCGGCGACGCGCGCCTGTACCTGGCCACCGCCGCCATGGTGATGGGGAACCTGGCGCTGCCCTACGCGGTGCACCGGGTCCCCGGCGCCGGGCCGATGCTGATGCCCATCCTGTTCTTCACCCTCATCGCCGGGTGGCGCTACGGGCTCAAAGCGGCCGTGCTCACGGCGGCCCTCTCGCCCCTGGTCAACCACCTGCTCACCGGCATGCCCCCGGCCCTGGCCCTGCGCGGCCTGGTCCTGCAGTCGCTGGCGCTGGGCGTCCTGGCCGCCCTGGCCGGCCTGCGGGGCCTGCGCCCGAACCTGGCCAACCTGGCCCTGGTGGTGGCGATCCACCAGGCGATGGTGCTGGCTCCGGTGCTCATCGACACCGGCGCGGCCGCCGCCCTGGCCGGCCTGCGCCTGCACGCGCCGGGGATCCTGCTGCAGGTCCTGGGCGGCTGGGCGATGCTCCAGATGCTGGTGCGCAGCCAACCGGATCCCACCGCCGGAATCTAGCGGGCTTCCCGGACGTCCGCGGTGCGGCAGGCGGCCAGGGGCGCCAGGTAGCAGACGAAGCCTGCCGCCAGGAGGGCCATGGCCGCCCGGAGGCCCACCAGGTCCGCCAGGACCGAGCCCAGCATGGGGCCCACCATGATGCCCAGGGAGAAGGTGATGTTCAGGAGCGAGAACACCGAGCCATAGGCGGTGCCGCCCTTGCGTTCCACCAGGCGGGACACGGCGGGGCTGCAGGGGGACATGAGCAGGCTGCAGGTGCTGCCCAGGGCCAGCATGAAGGGATAGACCGCCCCCCGCCCGGGGAGGAACGGCGCCGCCAGCAGCAGGGCCGCGCCCAGCACCAGTCCCAGGCGCAGGGGCGGGACGGCGCCCCGGCGGTCCACCCAGTGCCCCACCAGGGGCGAGGTGAACATGGCGGCCAGGGCCGTGCTGGCGAAGGCCAGGCCGATGGCCGCCGCGTCCATGGCCAGGTGCCTGGACAGGAACAGGGGCAGCACCGCCTCCACCGACGCGCCCAGGGCGGCGCCCATGCCCATGGCGCCGGCGAACACCCGCACCGCGCCGTCCTTGAGCAGTCCCAGGTAGCCCAGGCTGGCCCCCCCCGCCGGAGCCGGGTCCCGGGGCAGCAGGGTCAGGCGGGCCAGGGCGTCCACCAGGGCCAGGCCCGCCACCACCAGGAACGCCCCGTGCGCGCTCCAGACTTCGGACATCCAGCCGGCGTAGGCCGGGCCCAGGAACATGCCCAGGTTGGCGCCGGCGAACACCACGCTCATGGCCTTGCCCCGCTGGCCGGCGGGGAAATGGTCGGCCAGCAGGGCCATGCCCGCCACCCAGGTGGCGGCGGCGGCCACCCCCTGGAACACCCGGGCCAGCAGCAGCAGGGCGAAACTGCCGGCCCCGGCGAACAGGACCGTGGCCGCGCCGAGGCCCACCAGCCCGCCCAGGAAGGGCCCCCGCCGGCCGCTGCGGTCGGCCCAGGTGCCCAGAGGCAGGGTGGCCAGGAGCAGGGCCCCCGCGTAGCTGCCGAACAGCACCCCCAGTTCGGTCTGGTTCAGGCCGTGGATGCGGGCGTACTCCGGCAGCAGGGGCGGGAGCATGGCGTACACCAGGGAATCGGTGAGGAACGCCAGCCCCACCACCACCAGCGCCGCGGACTTGGGTGCCAGCAAACGATCCATTTTCCATTACCTTGTTCCATCCCAAGGGAAACAGGGCCAGGAGGCCCCGCGCGCTTCGGAAGGGGTGAACCTTCAACCTTTAGATGGCCCGGCCCGGCGCCAGGTTCCCGGCGGCTCCCCAGCCGAATGAGGTAAAGTAAAAAAGGGTGCGGTTTACCCATTCGGGACCGGCGCCTGGAGCGTTCCGGCATCCGCCGATGGAGAGACATTTCCCTTGAGTTGTTCAATCGGTTCCCTTGGTTTCAAACGATCGTCCAGCTTCCTGCTCAAGGTCGCCCTGGTTCTGGGCCTGGCGGCGGTCGGTCGGGCCCAGGAGGCCATCGCCGCCTATCCCCTGGAGCCGTCCGGCTTCAGCCCCATCACGGTGGTGGACCAGCAGGGGCGGGCGGTGGGGCGGATCCTGCCCCAGCGGCGCTACTGGGTGCCCATCGACCGGGTTCCGGCGTTCCTGCAGCAGGCCCTGCTGGCGGTGGAGGACGCGCGCTTCTACGAGCACGGGGGCATCGACCTGCGGGGCATCGCCCGGGCGGCGGTGAAGGACCTGCTCAAGGGCAAGCTGGCGGAAGGGGGCTCCACCATCACCCAGCAGCTGATCAAGAACAAGTACCTCAGCTCGGAGCGGTCCCTGGACCGCAAGGTCAAGGAAGCCCGCATGGCCATCGAGTTCGAGAAGAAGTACACCAAGCGCCAGATCCTGGAGATGTACTTCAACGAGATCTATTTCGGCAGCGGGGTCTCGGGGATCGCCCAGGCGGCCCGGCTGTACTTCAACAAGAGCGCCGAGGAGCTCAGCGACGCCGAGTGCGTTTCCCTGGCCGGCGTGCCCAAGAACCCCGGGCGCTACAACCCCCTGGGCAAGCCTGCGGACGTGGCCGCCCGGCGGGACGTGGTGCTCCAGCGCCTGGTGGACCTGAAGCTCATCACGCCCCAGCGCGGCCAGGAGCTGAAGGCCCGGCTTCCGGCGGCCCAGGGGCCGGGCCTGGCGCCGGCCTACCTGGGCCGGATCCGGGATGAACTGGTGCAGCGCTATGGGGAAGACCGGGTGGAGCAGGGGGGCCTGGAGGTGACCGCCGCCCTGGACCTGGACCTGCAGAAGCAGGCCGAGCGGGCCCTGGCGGACGGCGTCAAGGGCCTGGCCCCGGGCCTGCAGGGAGCCCTGGTGTGCATGGATCCCGCCACCGGCGACGTGCTGGCGGCGGTGGGCGGCGTGGGCGCCGGCTCCGCCGGCATCAACCGGGCCTTCAACAGCCGGCGCCAGACCGGCTCGGCCATCAAGCCCCTGATCTACGCCGCGGCCCTGGAGCAGGGGATCACCGCCGCCAGCGTCTGGAACGACACCCCGGTGGCCTACCCCGGCGCCGAGGGCAAGGTGTGGAAGCCCCAGAACTACGGCCGGGAGCATTTCGGCGACCTGACCCTGCGCCAGGCCCTGGCCCACTCCAGCAACGTGGTGACGGTCAAGCTCCTGGAGCGGGTGGGCGTGCCCCACTTCCTGGACCTGGCCACCAGCCTGGGCCTGCCTCTGCGCGCCCAGGACGGCCTGTCCCTGGCCCTGGGCACCGGCGACGTGACCCTGGACGGCCTGGTGCGGGCCTACGCCGCCCTGGCCGCCGGCGGGACCGAACCCCAGGCCCGCACCATCCTGCGCATCCACGACCGGCGCACCGGGACCTGGATCGACCAGGGCACCGCCGTGTCCCCGGTCATGGACCCGGGCGCCGCCTTCGTCACCACCCAGATGCTCAAGGACGTGCTCACCTACGGCACCGCCAAGAACCTGCACCGGTTCGCCCAGACCCGCCCCTGCGCCGGCAAGACCGGCACCACCGAGAACTATGTGGACGCCTGGTTCGTGGGCTACACGCCCCAGCTGGTGGCCGGGGTCTGGGTGGGCTTTGACCAGCCCAGGCCCGTGGGCCGCGGGTTCACCGGGGGTTCGGCGGCCGCGCCCATCTGGGCCCGCTTCATGGCCCAGGCGGTGGCCGGGCGCCCGCCGGTGGACTTCCCCATGCCGGACACGGTGGTCGCCGCCACCCTCGACCCGGAGAACGGGCTCCTGGCTACGGACGGATGCCCGGACAAGCAGGTGGAGTTCTTCCTGAAGGGCACGGAGCCCACCCAGTACAGCCCCAAGTACGGTCCGCCCCCGGTGCCGGTACAGCCGGCCGAGCCGACGGAACCCGGGGAGGCCGTGCCTGGGCCCGTCCCCACGGCGCCTCCTGCGCCTGGGCCAACCGCGCCTGGGCCTGCCGCGCCTGGGCCGGCCGCGCCAGGGCCGGCCGCGCCAGGCTCCGTTCCAAATTAGTCACGCCGGGTGCAACCCAGGCCTTTTCCCTAATCGATCCGGCAGGTTACGTCTCCCTGGGCCCACGCCTGGCAGCCCAGGCGCTGGTCGGGCTTGGCCTTGAGGATCTTCAGGATGCGCGTCTCCGCCGCGCCCATGGGGGTGACATGCTCGCCGCCGGTCTCCACGGTCACCAGGCAGGTGCCGCATCGGGCGTGGCCGCCGCAGCGGTGGTTGAGCGCCACTTCGCCCCGGGCCGCCGCGGCCAGGATCGGAGCCTCCCGCTCCAGGGCGACCTCCCCCACGTGCCTGCCTTTGAATACCACCTTGATCATGGGCGCTCGCAAGAAATAGATGGGCCGGGATGGACCGGCCCTGGCCTAGTCTAGAGTGATCCGGGGGGCCCTGGGAAGGTTTGGGCGGGTGGGCGCACGGACGGTTTAACGAAACTTTGATGGTTCCCGGTCCAACGTTAACGCCCTCTTGACGTCCTCAAGGCGATGCTGGAGCCTGCGGCGGGCGGCCAGTTTTGCCCTGGAGGGCGGTATGACCTGGATGCAAATCTTGGCGGGGTTCCTGGCCCTGGGCCTGCTGGCCTACCTGGGCATCGCCCTGCTGCAGCCGGAGCGGTTCCAATGACCTCCAACAGCCTCCTGCAGTTCGCGATCTTCCTGGGGGTGCTGCTGGTCCTAGCCAAGCCCCTGGGCGAGTACATGGGCCGGGTGTTCCAGCAGGAATCCACCTTCCTGGACCCGGTGCTGCGCCCGGTGGAGCGGGGCATCTACCGCCTGGCCGGGATCGCCCCGGACGACCGCATGGACTGGAAGGCCTACACCTGGGCCATCCTCCTGTTCAGCCTGCTGAGCTTCGCCTTCCTGGTCGCCCTGCAGCGCCTGCAGCACCTGCTGCCGTTCAATCCCAACCACCTGGGGCCGGTGCCCTGGGGCATCGCCCTGAACACCTCGGTGAGCTTCCTCACCAACACCAACTGGCAGGCCTACAGCGGCGAGACCACCATGAGCCACCTGACCCAGATGCTGGGCTTGGCGGTGCTCAACTTCACTTCCGCCGCCAAGGGCATGGCGGTGGTGGTGGTGCTGGCCCGGGGCTTGCGCCGGCGCAAGGCCACCAACCTGGGCAGCTTCTGGGTCGACCTCACCCGCATCACCCTCTACATCCTGCTGCCCCTGGCCGTCCTCTGGGCCCTGGTGTTCATGAGCCAGGGCATGGTCCAGACCCTTGGCCCCGACCCGGTGGCCAGGCTGCTCTCCCCCATCGCCGGCCCGGGCGGCAAGACCCTCCTGGAGCAGGTGATCGCGGTGGGACCGGTGGCCTCCCAGGAAGCCATCAAGCTGCTGGGCACCAACGGCGGCGGCTTCTTCAACGCCAACTCGGCGCACCCGTTCGAGAACCCCACCGCTTTCACCAACTTCATCTCGGTGCTGGCGATCCTGATCATCCCCGCCTCCCTCTGCCACTCGTTCGGGCGCATGGTGCGCGACCGCCGCCAGGGCTGGGCGGTGCTGGCGGCCATGTCGGTGCTGTTCGTGATCTTCCTGGGCATCCTGCACACCTCCGAGCAGAAGCCCAACCCGGCCTTCCGGTCCCAGCCGGTGGCCCAGAACGTGATGACCACCCCGGGCCAGGAGCAGCCCGGAGGCAACCTGGAAGGCAAGGAGGTGCGCTTCGGCATCACCGGCACCAGCCTGTTCGCCACCGCCACCACCGGCACCTCCTGCGGCGCCGTGAACGCCATGCACGACTCCTTCTCCCCCATGGGCGGACTGGTGGCCATGCTGCAGATCCAGCTGGGGGAGGTGGTGTTCGGCGGCGTCGGTTCGGGCCTCTACACCATGCTGGTGTTCGCCATCATCGCCGTGTTCATCGCCGGGCTGATGGTGGGCCGCACGCCGGAGTACCTGGGCAAGAAGGTGGAGGCCTTCGAGACCAAGATGGCCTCCCTGGTGATCCTGATCCCGGCCTGTTCGGTGCTGGTGTGCACCGCCATCGCCGTGCTGCTGCCGTCGGCCCTGACCAGCCTGTCCAACCCCGGCGCCCACGGCTTCAGCCAGGTCCTGTACGCCTTCAGCAGCGCCTCCAACAACAACGGCAGCGCCTTCGCCGGGCTCAATGCCAACACCCCCTTCTACAACTCGCTCACCGCCGTCGCCATGCTCCTGGGCCGGTTCGGCACGATGATCCCGGTCCTGGCCATCGCCGGCTCCCTGGCCCGCAAGAAGCGCACCCCGCCCGGGGCCGGGACCCTGCCCACCCACGGCCCCCTGTTCGTGGCCCTGCTGGTGTCGGTGGTCCTGATCGTGGGCGCCCTGACCTTCATCCCGGCCCTGGCCCTGGGCCCCATCGTCGAACAGCTTTCGCTCGTCTGAGACCCGGCCCATGCGCACCTCCACTTCCTTCGGCGAACTCCAACCCAGGCCCCTGTTCGAGGGCGCCATCGTGAAGCGGGCCGTCTGGGCCTCCTTCGCCAAGCTCAACCCGGTCCACCAGCTCAAGAACCCGGTGATGTTCACGGTCTGGATCGGCAGCTCCCTCACCACCCTGCTGTACTTCCAGGCCCTGGTGAGCCAGGGCGAAGCGCCCCCGGCGTTCATCCTGGCCATCACCCTGTGGCTGTGGTTCACCCTGCTGTTCGCCAATTTCGCCGAGGCCATGGCCGAAGGGCGGGGCAAGGCCCAGGCGGAGAGCCTGCGCAGGGCCAAGCGCGACGTCACCGCCAAGCGCCTCAAGGGCGCCTCCCACGGCGATCCCTGGGAACCGGTCGGGGCCGCCGCCCTGCGGGTGGGGGACATCGCCCTGGTGGAAGCGGGCGACACCATCCCCGGGGACGGGGACGTGGTGGAGGGGGTGGCGTCCGTGAACGAATCGGCCATCACCGGCGAATCGGCCCCGGTGATCCGGGAGTCCGGGGGCGACCGGTGCGCCGTCACCGGCGGCACCCTGGTGCTGTCGGACTGGCTGGTCGTGCGCATCGCCTCCAACCCCGGGGACACCTTCCTGGACCGCATGATCGCCATGGTGGAAGGGGCCAAGCGCCAGAAGACGCCCAACGAGATCGCCCTGGACATCCTGCTGGCGGCCCTCACCATCATCTTCCTGCTGGCCACCGCCACCCTGCTGCCCTATTCCGTCTACAGCGTCAAGGCCGCGGGCCAGGGCAGCCCGGTATCCATCACCGTGCTGGTGGCCCTGCTGGTGTGCCTGATCCCCACCACCATCGGCGGGCTGCTCTCGGCCATCGGCATCGCCGGCATGGACCGGATGGTCCAGGCCAACGTCATCGCCACCTCCGGGCGGGCGGTGGAGGCGGCCGGGGACGTGGACGTGCTGCTCCTGGACAAGACCGGCACCATCACCCTGGGCAACCGCCAGGCGGTGGACTTCATCCCCGCCGAAGGGGTGTCGGTGGCGGACCTGGCGGACGCCGCCCAGCTCTCCAGCCTAGCGGACGAGACCCCCGAGGGGCGCAGCATCGTGGTGCTGGCCAAGGAACGCTACGGCCTGCGGGAGCGGGAGATCCAGGCCCTGGGCGCCCAGTTCATCCCGTTCACGGCCCAGACCCGCATGAGCGGGGTGACCCTGGACGGGCGGGAGATCCGCAAGGGCGCCGTGAGCGCCATCGAGGCCTGGGTGCAGACCCAGGGCGGCGGCTTCCCCGAGACCCTCAAGGCCGAAGTGGACACCATCTCCCGCCAGGGGGGCACGCCCCTGGTGGTGGCCGAGGCGCGGCCCGGGGGCATGGCCCGGGCGCTGGGGGTGATCAACCTCAAGGACATCGTCAAGGGCGGCATCCGGGAGCGGTTCGCGGAGCTGCGGGAGATGGGCATCCGCACGGTGATGATCACCGGCGACAACCCCCTCACCGCCGCCGCCATCGCCGCCGAGGCCGGAGTGGACGACTTCCTGGCCCAGGCCACCCCCGAGAACAAGCTCAAGCTCATCCGGGACTACCAGGCCGGGGGCCGGCTGGTGGCCATGACCGGGGACGGCACCAACGACGCTCCGGCCCTGGCCCAGGCGGACGTGGCGGTGGCCATGAACACCGGCACCCAGGCCGCCAAGGAGGCCGGGAACATGGTGGACCTGGACTCCAACCCCACCAAGCTCATCGAGATCGTGCGCATCGGCAAGCAGATGCTCATGACCCGCGGCTCCCTGACCACCTTCAGCATCGCCAACGACGTGGCCAAGTACTTCGCCATCATCCCCGCCGCGTTCGCGGTCACCTACCCCAAGCTGGGGCTCCTGAACGTCATGGGCCTGCACAGCCCCGACAGCGCCATCCTCTCGGCGGTGATCTTCAACGCCCTGGTCATCGTGACGCTGATCCCCCTGGCCCTGCGGGGGGTCGCCTACCGGCCCCTGGGGGCGGCGGCGGTGCTGCGGCGCAACCTGATGGTCTACGGCGTGGGGGGCATCCTGGTCCCCTTCGCCGGCATCAAGGTCATCGACCTGGCCCTGGTGGCCGCCCGCCTGGTTTGAGGCAGTCATGTCCATGCTCCGTCCCGCCCTCGTCACCGTCGCCGCCCTCACCCTCATCACCGGCCTGGCCTACCCTCTCGCCATGACCGGGGTGGGCGCCCTGGTCTTCCCCCGCCAGGCCCAGGGCAGTCTCATCGTCAGCCATGGCCACGTGCTGGGCAGCCACCTCATCGCCCAGCAGACGGAGGATCCCAGGTACTTCTGGGGCCGCCTCTCGGCCACCGGCGACTATCCCACCAACGCCGACAACTCCGGCGGCTCCAACCTGGCCCAGAGCAACCCGGACCTGGCCAAGGCCGCCCAGGCCCGCGTCACAGCCCTGCATGCCGTGGACCCGGACAACCCGGCGCCGGTGCCCGAGGACCTGGTGACCGCCTCCGGCAGCGGGCTCGACCCCCACATCACCCCCGCCGCCGCCGAGTACCAGGTGCGCCGGGTGGCCAAGGCCCGGGGCCTGGCCGAGGCCCAGGTGCGCCAGATGGTGCGCCGGGCCAGCTCCGGCCGGTTCCTGGGCCTGCTGGGGGAACCCCGGGTGAACGTGCTGGTGCTCAACCTGTCCCTGGACGGCGTCAACCCATGACCATGATCTGGTTCCTCCCCATCGGGTTGGTGATCGGCCTGGCCGGAACCCAGACCTCCCTCAAGGCCCGCCACTTCGCCAAGAACAACCGGGCCGAGCGGGCCTGGTGGCTGCTCCTGGTGCTGGCCTGGATGCCGACGGTCTGCTGGATCGCGGCCCAGTTCGTCGTCCAGGACTAAACTGTCGAGGTAAAGGAGACATCCCGTGGCGCTGCCGTCCCAGGCGTTGCCGGCCAGGCTGGACAGCCGGCGCCTGCTCACCGCCCTGGGCGCCGTGGCCCTGGCCACCCTCACCGGGCTGCTGATCTTCCGCTTCCTGGACCTGGCGGACGTGGCCATGCTCTTCGTGCTGTGCATCACCGTCGTGGCCACCCGCTGCGGGCGCTGGGCGGCCGTCACCGCCTCGGTCCTGAGCGTCGCCTGCCTGGACTACTTCTTCATCCCGCCCCGGTACACCTTCGCGGTCCAGGACATCCGCCACGTGGGGACCTTCGCGGTCATGCTGGGGGTGGGCTGGGTGGTGGCGGACCTGGCCGAGCGCATCCGCACCCAGACCCGCCAGGCCCTGGACCGGGAGCAGCGCACCAACGCCCTGTACCGGCTGGGCGCGGCCCTGGGGGAAGGGGGCGACGCGGAGGCCATCCAGGCCCGGGCCGAGGCGCACATCCGCCAGACCCTGGGCACCCCCGCCCTGGTCCTGCTGGCAGACCGGAACGGCCAGCTGCGGCCCCGGCCGGAGGCGGAACTGGCCCTGCAGCCCGACGAGCTGGGACTGGCCCAGTGGTCCATGGACCAGCGCGACCCCGCCGGGCATGGCACGGCCATGGTCCCCGGGGCCCGGTGCCTGTTCCTGCCCCTGGTGGCGGAGGAGGCGCCCGTGGGGGTGCTGGTGCTGGGGCCGGGGCCGGACGCGCCCCGCAGCGGCTCCCGCCCCGGTGGCCTGACCCTGGCCCTGGCCTCCCAGGTGACCCTGGCCCTGGCGCGGGCCCGGCTGGCGGAGGAGCGGGCCGAAGCCCGGCGCCGGGCCGACCACGAGCAGCTGCGCAGCACGCTCCTCTCCAGCGTTTCCCACGACCTGCGCACGCCCCTGGGCACCATCACCGGCGCCACCACGTCGCTCCTGGCTCCGGGGCCCGAAGCCAATCCCGACGACCAGCGCATGCTGCTCCTGAGCATCCACCAGGAATCCTGCCGCCTGGAACAGCTGGTGAACAACCTGCTGGACATCACCAAGCTGGAGTCCGGCCCAGTGCAGGTGAAGAAGGAGTGGGTGCCCCTGGAAGAGGTGGTGGGCGCGGCCGTGAGCCGGCTGGAAGAGCGTTTGGGCAACCGCCCCCTGGCCCTGGACCTGAAGGAAGCCTGGGCGCCCCTGGACCCGGTGCTCCTGGAACAGGTGCTGATGAACCTCCTGGACAACGCCCTCAAATTCACCCCGCCGGGCAGCGCCATCCGCATCGCCACCGGGACCTGGGGGGACCAGGCCTGGCTGACGGTGGAGGACGCGGGGCCGGGGTTCGTGCCGGGAGAGGAGGAGACCGTGTTCGAGAAGCTGCGCCGGGGCAGCCGTTCCGGCCCGGTGCCCGGGGCGGGCCTGGGCCTGGCCATCTGCCGGAGCATCGCCCAGGCCCACGGAGGTGCCATCATGGCCTCCAACCGCCCCCAGGGAGGCGCCTGCATCACCCTGACCCTGCCCTTGGAGGGGACGCCCCCGGCGCTGCCCCAGGAAGGCACGCCGCCATGAACGCCGACCACCCCGTGATCCTGGTCATCGAAGACGACGCGCCGCTGCGGCGCTACCTGCGCGCCACCCTGCAGGCCTACGGGTATGGAGTGCAGGAGGCGGCCACCGGCGCCGAGGGCCGGGACCTGCTGGCGCGCACGGACCCGGACGTGGTGCTCCTGGACCTGGGCCTGCCGGACGTGGACGGCCTGGATCTGACCCAGGAGTTCCGCGGCTGGAGCCAGGTGCCCATCATCGTGGTGAGCGCCCGGGGCAAGGAGGAGGACAAGATCGGAGCCCTGGACCTGGGCGCCGACGACTACCTCACCAAGCCCTTCGGTTCCGGCGAGCTGCTGGCCCGGATCCGGGTGGCCCTGCGCCGGGGCGCCGGCGCCGCCGGCACCGAACCGGTGGTGGAGACGGGCCCCTTGAAGGTGGACCTGGCCAACCGGGAGGTGTACTTGGACGGCGTGCCCGTGCACCTGTCCCCCAACGAGTACGGGTTGCTGGCGGCGCTGGTGCGCAACGCCGGCAAAGTGCTCACCCACCAGCAGCTGCTGCAGGAAGTGTGGGGCGGCCTGCCGGCCGCCCAGTCCACCTACCTGCGGGTGTACATGGCCAGTCTGCGCAAGAAGTTGGAGCCGGACCCGGGGCGGCCGCGGCTGCTGCTCACCGAGCCGGGGGTCGGGTACCGGCTGAAGGCCTGACGGAGGCTCCCCTCCGAAGCCCTCACCTCGCTAGAATGGCAATGGCCCTATAGCTCAGCGGTCAGAGCCGGCGGCTCATAACCGCTTGGTCCAGGGTTCGAATCCCTGTGGGGCCACCAAGGATCCGTTCGAGGCAGTCTGAAGCAGCCCGGAATCTTCTGAAAAGCCCAGTGATTCCGGGCTTTTTGTGTCTGCAGGGGTATGAGTGGAACCATTGCCAACCGGGGGCACCTGGGGGCATATTTGGGGGCATCTGGCCCAGGCCAAAAAGCAGGTGCCCCCATTTCGCTCTCAAACGTAGTCCTCAGTAGGCTCAAGCCGGAAGATAAGACCATCAGGATGGTTGACGAGAAGGGGCTCTACCTGGAGGTCTCCCCGAAGGGAGGCACTTGGTGGCGCCTCAAGTACCGGTTCGGGGGGAAGGAGAAGCGCCTCGCCCTTGGGTCCTACCCGGAGGTGAGCCTGAAGGAGGCCAGGCGACGGCGTGATGAAGCGCGGGAACAGCTCCGGAACGGCATTGATCCGAGCGCCAACCGCCAGGCGCGAAAGAAGGCCGAAGCGAAAGAGGTGAAGGATGCGTTCGAGGTCGTGGCCCGGGAATGGCACGCCAAGTTCGCTCCGTCATGGGATTCCCAGAAATACCGGGAGGTCACTCTGCGCCGGCTGGAGCTCAACGTGTTCCCCTGGCTCGGCAAGCGCCCCATCGCGGAGATCACCGCCCCCGAGCTGTTGACCGTGATCCGGAGGATCGAGGACCGGGGGGCCATCGATACCGCCCACCGGATCCTGGGCCTCTGTGGCCAAATCTTCCGCTACGGCATTGCCACCTCCAGGGCCGAGCGGGATGTTTCCCATGACATCCATGACGCCCTCGCCCCGCGCCAGGTGGAGCACTTCGCGGCCACCACCGAGCCGCGCCGCCTGGCCGAGATTCTGCGGGCCTTGGACGGCTACCGGGGGTCGCCCCAGGTTCAGTGTGCCATGCGCCTGGCCCCGCTGGTTTTCGTCCGCCCTGGTGAACTGCGCCATGCGCTCTGGTCCGACTTCGACCTGGTGGCCGGGGAATGGCGCTACCTGGTGACCAAGACCCAGACCCCGCATATCGTGCCGCTGGCCACCCAAGCCGTTGCCATCCTGAAGGATCTTCAGCCCATCACCGGGCGTGGCCGCTACGTGTTTCCGAGCGCCAGGACGGCAGCCCGTCCCATGAGTGACAACGCGGTCCTGGCGGCGATGCGCCGGATGGGGATTGGCCAGGAAGAGATGACCGGCCATGGCCTGCGGGCCGTGGCACGAACCATCCTGGACGAGGTGCTGGGTTTCCGGCCGGACTTTATCGAGCATCAGCTGGCCCATACGGTGAAGGACCCCAATGGCCGGGCGTACAACCGAACCGCACATCTTGCGGAGCGCCGGATCATGATGCAGAAGTGGGCCGATTACCTGGATGGCCTGAAGCGGGGCCAGGCATGAACCTGGCCCAAATGCACCAACGCTTCGACCAGGCCCGGCGGCCAAGGTTTTGAGGTGCCAATTTGGGATCTCAAAGAGTAGACCTGCCACAATGGCAGGCCCCATCGAGTCCTGGAGTTCAGATGCCTGACCAGCATGGCCTTGTTGAGCGGATTACCAAGACGATCCTTTTCCTTCGAGGGGAGAAGGTCCTCTTGGATGAAGACTTGGCGGCGCTCTACGAAGTGGAGACCCGGATCCTGGTCCGCAACGTGAAGAGGAACCTGGACCGGTTCCCGGAGGACTTCATGTTCCAGCTCTCCCCAGAGGAGTGGGCAGGTTTGAGATCCCAAATTGGGATCTCAAAGACGGAAGGGCGTGGCGGGCGCCGGTTTGCTCCCTACGCCTTCACGGAACAGGGAGTGGCCATGCTTTCTTCCGTCCTCAACAGTGAACGGGCCGTGAAGGTGAACATCGAGATCATGAGGGCCTTCGTCCGGCTCCGGGAGATCCTCTCCTCCCATGCGGAGCTGGCCCGCAAGGTGGAGGCCCTTGAGCGGAAGTATGACTCCCAGTTCAAGGTGGTTTTCGATGCCATACGCCAACTCATGGCGCCTGCAGTCCCGAAAAAGAAGCCCATCGGGTTCCGCAGGGGGGAATGAACTGAATGGAACCTCTGCGGCCCGCCTTGTCGCGATGCGGAAGGTGCCCGTTTGCTTGAATGGTCTGAAGCAGGCCTAGGAAGCAATCTTCCGCAGGTTGAACGAAGGCTGCGTTCGCAGCCGGAGGAGGATCGCGCCGGCAACCTGAAGGATTCGGGATTTGCTAGCGGATCTATCTGAAAGTAGGCTCCTTGGTTATGGCGGTGTTGACGCACCGGCCCCATAACCAAGGAGGTACTACATGAGCCACAGCCCTGCTTTGGCGCGACTCGAGTCTGATCTTAGGATGGCTGCCCGTGCCAAGGGAACCATCCAGCAATATCTGGCGTCCATCCGCCGTTTCCAGGAGATGATCGGCAAGTCGGCCGAACGGGCCAGCCAGGAGGAGAACCGCCGATGGGTGGAGCATCTCCAGGGTTAGCCCATCGGCCCGGAACGGCTGCGTTGCCACTATTC